>ERZ773150.517-NODE-517-length-41636-cov-34.989755_pt1 | contig 41636 bp, 47 predicted proteins | sample MGYA00580845_ERZ773150 | MGnify/ENA primary metagenome ERZ773150 (study PRJEB29015, sample SAMEA2737848) | human gut metagenome | biome: human gut; feature: human-associated habitat; material: faeces | place: China | collected 2012 ...
TGAGGGTGAGCTTATCCTCGCCCTCGCCGCAGCTGATCTTCCACTTTTCGGGCAGGCGGCGCTTGTATTCCCACTCGCCGCCGCCCTGATTGGAGCGGTGGTACACCGCGTCTGCCTTGGCCCACAAGGGGCTCTGCTTGGGGGTCTTCCACACCACCTGCGGGTCGGGGCGGATGAGAATGGTCTCGCCCCAGCGCTCCAGCCGGTTGCCCTCGGTGGCATCCAGCAATTCATAGTCTTTCCAGGTATCTGCAGGGCGCATAGCGTCCTCCTTTCAGTTTGCCGTTTCAGCCCTCTGCTTTTTCAGGCAAAGCCTTCCCCCGGGCGGGGGAAGGCGGCACCGCAGGTGCCGGATGAGGGCGCTTTTTACTGTCCCAAAATGCGCTTATTGATCTTATCCACGATGCGTTCTGCGCAGCGGTGGATGGCGTCCAGATCCTGGCCCTCCACCATCACGCGAATTTTCGGCTCGGTGCCGGACACGCGCACCAGCACGCGGCCCATGCCCATGAGCTTCTGCTGCTCGTTCTCGATGAAACCGGCCAGCACTTCGTCTTCCTTATAGGCGGCCTTCTGGGCGGCGTTGGCGGTCACATTCACCAGCACCTGCGGGTACTGGGCGTAGATGCCGTTCAGCTCGCTCATCTTCTTGCCGCTCCCGGCCAGCAGCTTGAGCAGCTTGCCGGCGGTCAGCTCGCCGTCGCCGGTGGTGGCGTGGTGCAGCAGGATGACATGGCCGCTCTGCTCGCCGCCGATGGCGTAGCCGTTCTCCCGCATGTTTTCCAGCACATAGCGGTCACCCACGGCGGTCTTTTCAGTGTGGATGCCCTGGCTCTCCATGTACTTGATGAAGCCCAGGTTAGACATCACGGTGACCACGGCGGTGTCGCCTTCCAGACGGCCCTTTTTCTTCATGCCCATGGCCAGCAGGGCAATGATTTTGTCACCGTCCATCTCCTGGCCCTTTTCGTCGCAGGCAAGGCAGCGGTCCGCGTCGCCGTCAAAGGCGATGCCGCAGTCGAAGCCGCCCTCGACGACCGCCTTTTCGAGGTTATCGAGGTGGGTGCTGCCCACGCCCTTGTTGATGTTCTCACCATCCGGCTCCACGCCCAGGAAGGTGCACTTGGCGCCCAGACGGGGGAACAGCTTCTGAGCCACGGCAGCGGAAGCGCCGTTTGCGCAGTCGATGCTGACGTTCAGGCCGGTCAGGTCGCCGTGGATGGACTCGTACAGGTGGTCCACATAGTCCTGCAGGCCATCGTCCCGGCGGTACACGCGGCCCACCTCGGCACCGGTCTTGAGCTCGATGCCCGCGCAGTTGTTATCAATGTAGACTTCGATCTCGTTCTCCACCTCGTCGGGCAGCTTGTAGCCGGTGCCGGCAAAAATTTTGATGCCGTTGAACTCCATCGGGTTGTGGGAGGCCGAGATCACGATGCCGGCGTCTGCATTGTATTTGCCCACCAGATAGGCCACGGCAGGCGTGGGCAGCACGCCCAGGCTCTCCACGTCGGCACCCACGCTGCACAAGCCCGCCGTCAGGGCCGCTTCCAGCATGTCGCCGGACTGGCGGGTGTCCTTACCGATGAGGATGCGCGGGCGGCGGCCGGTGCTGCCGGTCAGCACAGCAGCTGCGCCGCGGCCGATCTTCATGGCCAGCTCACAGGTCAGATCAGCGCCCGCCACACCGCGCACGCCGTCGGTTCCAAAATACTTACCCATAATAAAATATACCCCACTTTCAGGTTTACGCCCTCATCCGGCCCTTTGGGCCACCTTCCCCCGTCCGGGGGAAGGCTTTTGAAGCATCATCTCGCCGTAAGGCTTCCCCCAGTCGGGGGAAGCTGTCACCGCAGGTGACTGATGAGGGTGCTTTCTTCAAAACAAACTCTGCTGCCCGTTGTCCTCGGGCGTGCCGGTCTCCGGGGCCTTCATGCCCAAATGCTCGTAGGCCAGCTTCGTTGCGCAGCGGCCGCGCGGCGTCCGGGTCAGAAAGCCCATCTGCATCAGATACGGCTCGCACAGGTCTTCCAGCGTGACGGCTTCCTCACCGAGGGCCGCCGCCAGCGTTTCCAGACCCACCGGGCCGCCGTTGTACATCTCAATGATGGCGCGCAGCAGGCTGCGGTCCAGTTCGTCCAGACCCAGCGCGTCCACGTCCATCCGCTTCAGGCCCATCAGGGCCACATCCCGGTCAATGACGCCGTCGCCCAGCACCGTGGCAAAGTCGCGGATGCGCTTTAAAAAGCGGTTCGCCACGCGGGGCGTGCCCCGGCTGCACTTTGCCAGCTCGTAGGCGCCTTCCGGCGTGATGGGCTGGTCGAGGATACCTGCCGAGCGCTGAATGATGCGGGAGAGCTCCTCCGGGCCGTAGAGCTCCAGCTTGAGCAGCACGCCGAAGCGGTCGCGCAGCGGGCCGGTGATCTGTCCGGCACGGGTGGTGGCACCCACCAGCGTGAACCGCGGCAGGTTGATGCGGATGCTCTGGGCGCTGGGGCCCTTGCCGATCATGATATCCAGCGCGTAGTCTTCCAGCGCCGGGTAGAGCACTTCCTCCACCTGCCGGGACAGGCGGTGAATTTCATCAATGAACAGCACATCGCCTTCCTGCAGATTGGTCAGCAGGGCGGCCAGGTCGCCGGGCTTTTCGATGGCCGGGCCGCTGGTGATGCGGATCTGCACCCCCATCTCGTTGGCGATGATGCCCGCCAGCGTGGTCTTGCCCAGGCCCGGCGGGCCGTAGAGCAGGATGTGATCCATGGGCTCACCGCGCCGCTTGGCGGCTTCCAGATAGATTTTCAGGTTTTGCTTGACCTTTTCCTGCCCGATGTAGTCTTCCAGCCGCTGCGGGCGAAGGTTGTTCTCCTCACTGTCCGCAGCCGTCATGCCGGGCTGCATCATTTTTGCGCCGTACAGCGCGGTTTCGTCCTGCATTGTTTACCTCCTGCCTGCGGCCATGCTGCGCAGGGCCAGCTTGATGATCTCCTCCACGGGAAGGGTCGGGTCGATCTTGGAAATGGCCAGCGCCGCTTCGCTCTGGCTGTAGCCCAGCGACACCAGCGCCGCAATGGCCTGGCTGCTGCCCTGCGTGGCCGGAGTGTCGGCCGAAGCGCCCGCCACATCTTCCAGCGAGATGCCGTCCACAAAGCCCTTGGCCACTTTGTCTTTCAGTTCCAGCACGATGCGCTGGGCCAGCTTCGGGCCCACGCCGGAAGCCGACTTGAACGCCTTGTGGTCGCCCGCCGAGATGGCCAGCGCCACACGGTCCGGCTCCATCACGCTGAGGATGGCAAGGCCCACCTTTGCGCCCACGCCGGACACCGAAGTGAGCAGCTCAAAGCAGGCCTGCTGCTGCTCGGTGGCGAAGCCGTACAGGCTCACATCGTTTTCCGTCACGCTCATCACAGTGTAGATGGTGGCTTCCTTGCCCACGCCGGGCAAAGCGCCCGCCACGCTGGCCGGGCACTGGGCATAGTAGCCCACGCCGCCGCAGCTGAGCACCACGGCATTCATGCATTTTTTGACGATTTTTCCAGTTAAGCAGTAGATCATTTGAAACCCTCTCAGTTTCTGTATCAGCCCGATCTTCCTCTATTCCCGGCTCCCCCTTCGGGGGAGCTCCGGCACCGCGCCGCCGTAGGCGGACGGGACCGGTGAGAGGGTCAGATCGGCCCGGCCACACGGCGGACGAAGCGGTTGAGCTGGTTGCCGTTGGTGTGGCAGAAGGTGATGGCCATGGCCAGCGCATCGGCGGTGTCGTCGGGCTTTGGGATGGCGGGCAGGTGCAGCAGCACCCGGGTCATCTCCTGCACCTGTTTTTTCACGGCCTTGCCGTAGCCGGTGACAGCCTGCTTGACCTGCATGGGGGTGTACTCGTAGATGGGCAGGCCCGCCTGCGCCGCCGCCAGCAGGATGACGCCGCGCGCCTCAGCCACGCCAATGACGGTGGTCTGGTTGTGCTGGTAGAACAGCTTTTCGATAGCCAGCGCCTCGGGCCGGGTGCGCTCGATGACCTCTTTGATGCCCGCGTACACCTCGTCCAGACGCCGCTCGAACGGTACGCCCGCGTCGGTGCACACCGCGCCATAATCCACCGGCGCGAACCGGTTGCCCGCATAATCCACCACGCCCCAGCCCACGATGGCATAGCCGGGGTCGATGCCCAAAACTCTCATGCTGTGATACCTTCCGATACTATTCCTATTATAAATCAGTTTATTATACCACGCCAAAACGGTGTGAGCAATACAAGGCTGGCCGGATTCTTGCCCGAGAAGGGCGCAGCTGCGTAAAAAAGCCGGGGTCCTCCCCGGGGTTTCAAAAAAGTTTTACAATTTTCGAAAAAACGCTTGCTTTTTTGAAGAAGGTATGGTAATATAATCAAGCTGATTTCGGCAAAACAGAATATGGACGGTTAGCTCAGCTGGTAGAGCATCTGCTTGACGTGCAGGAGGTCACAGGTTCGAGTCCTGTACCGTCCACCACAAAACGCCTCAGATCAAATGGTCTGAGGCGTTTTTGTTTGCAGCGGACGGACCTTTCGCTCTGCCCCGGCGTGTGCCGGATGCGTGATTTTCCGCACAGAAAAACGGCCGGCACTTTTCATGCCGACCGTTTTGTGTTATGGTATTCTCAGCGCGTCACTGCATCTCGATCTCTTTGCAGTATTCCACGATGTGGTGGAACATCTGCTCCACGGCCGGGGCCATGGCAGCGGGGCGCTGCACAGCCAGGCCCACCACGCGGTATTCCTCCGGCTCAATGGGGTAAATTTTCACGGCCGCCTTGCAGTCCCGCAGCAGCATCTGCGGCATGATGGAGATGCCGAGACCCGCTTCCACCATGGCAATGTTGGACTGGTCGTCGATGACATGGCAGCGGCGCTCGGTGCCGATCTTATACTTTTTCAAAAACTGGCGCATCTCGGCGTCGGTGGCGTCGCACTGCACCACAAAGCTCTGGCCGTTCATCAGGGCCGGGGTCATCACGCCGTTCTCCGGCTCCGGCCAGTCCTGCGGCACGATGCACAGCAGCGGCTCGCGGAACAGCTCGGTGAGGTTGAACTCCTCGCGGCAGGTGGAGGAAAGGAACGCGATGTCCACCTGACCGGTGCGCAGCCACTCCTTCACGTCGTCGTAGGTGCCCTGGTAGACCTCGATCTCGATCTGGGGGTAGTGGGCCATGAAGCTCTTGAGCAGGCCCGGCAGCAGCGAGGCGCACACCGAGTTGAACACGCCCAGCTTCACCTTGCCTTTTTCCAGGCCGTTCAGGCGGGCGATGCTCTGCTTGAGGGCCTCGTCGCTGTTGAGCACGTCGCGGATGGACGGATACAGCGATGCACCGTAGCTGGTCATGGAGACGCCGTTTTTGCCGCGGTTGAACAGGGCAAAGCCCAGTTCCTCCTCCATGACGGCGATGGCGTGGCTGATGGCCGAGGGGGTCAGATGCAGCTGCTGTGCCGCTTTGTTGAAGCTGCCCTGCCGCGCCACTGCATCGAAGATCTCATAGGAAAATAGCGTCATGCCCAAAGCCTCCTTCCTTCTGATCTGGTTCGGAGACGCTCGGATTCTTTGTGAATCTTTTTCATCTTTGGTTTGAGATAGTTCAATTATCTTCTTGATTGTACTATCCAAAGCCGTTCCTGTCAAGCATTTTGGCCCGATTTTTGCACGCCCTGTGCGGATTTTGCCGCAGTTGCTGCAGGAAATGCCGCCTTTCTTCCGTTATAGTTTTTATAACGATTTTTTACAAACTGACCGAGGTGTTTTTATGACCGCACTTTCCCCGCGCCGCACCTTCAGCGGCACCGCTCTGAAAACCATTGCCTGCATCACCATGCTGGTGGACCACATCGGCGCGTCCTGCATCGAGGCAGGCATCCTTACGCCCGGGCTGGACGCCGGCACCCTCTCGCAGGACACCCTTTCTGCCTATCCGCTTTACCGGCTGGACATGGTGCTGCGCTTCACCGGGCGGCTGGCCTTTCCCCTGTTCTGCTTTTTGCTGGTGGAGGGCTTTGTGCACACCCACAACGTCAAAGGCTACCTTGGGCGGCTGGTGCTGTTCGGCCTTTTGAGCGAAGTACCCTTTGACCTTGCGTTCTTCCGCACCCCCTTTTTCCCGGGCGCGCAGAATGTTTACTGGACGCTGGCGCTGGGCGTGCTGGCCATGGCAGGACTCAAGCACTTTGAAAAGGGAAACGGCCTGCCCGGCTGGCAGGGCATCCTGTGTGCCGGGGGCTGCGCTGCGCTGGCGCTGGCTGCCAATACCGACTACAACGCCATCGGCGTGCTCATCATCTGCGCACTGTACCTGACCCGCGCCGACCGCAAGCGCCAGTGCATCGTGGGCGCGCTGCTGTTCTTGTTCGAGCTCACCGCCCCGCTGGCCTTTGTGCTGGTCTGGTTCTATAACGGACAGCGCGGCGCGTGCAGTCCGCTGCAAAAAAAGGCCTTTTACTGGTTCTACCCGGTGCACATCGCGCTGTTGGCCGGGGTCACAAACTTTCTATTATAAGGTAGAGGGCCGAAAAGGGGCCTCCGCAAACGCGCGGAGGCCCCTTTGTTTTTTTATCGCGTCAGAGCGGGAACAACTGCCCTGTCAGCAGCAGCATGACCGGCACCGTGACCAGCATACAGATGGTGGAGTGGGCCACGGCCTGGCTGGCAAGGACAGGCTCGGTGCCGGACTGCTTTGCCACCACCGCCGCCAGGCTGCCCGCCGGGCAGCTGGCAATGACCATCAGCCCGGTGCGCAGGACGTTGTCCAGCGGCAGCAGCCGCAGCACCAGCAAAAACAGCAGCGGGAACACCACCCCGCGCAACACCGTGACCCGGTACAGAAAGCCCTTGCGCAGCAGGGCGCGCAGGTCGCTGCCCGCCAGCATGACGCCCACGATCATGAGCGCCATGGGGGTGGTGCAGCCGCCCACCGTGCTGCAGAAGGTCTGTACCGGCCCGGGCAGCCGCCAGCCCGTTGCCAGCAGCACCAGCATGGCCACCGTGGCGATGTTGGCCGGAGTGACAAAGGTCTTCCAGTGCAGCTTTTCGCCCGGGCGGAACAGGGTGACCACGTAGGTGAAGAACCATACATTATAAGCAGCCATGGCTACGGTAGCGAACACGGTGCCCCGGGCGCTGCCCAGCAGGGCGGCACACAGCGGCAGCCCGATGAACCCGCAGTTCGGCATGGCGGCCGTGCCCACCAGAACCGCCGCCTCGCCGGGCGTATCCCGCCGCACCCGGCTGACCAGGCGGCAGATGCCGGTGGTGGCGATGAACAACGCCAGCAGCAGCACGAACAGCACGCCTGCCTGCAGCACGATCTCCGGCTCGTCGTCAATGGCCGCACCTGCCAGCATCGTGCAGGGCAGCAGCAGCTTCATGATAAAATCCGACAAAAACCGGCTGTCCCGGTCGGTGATGACGCCGCAGCGCGCCCCCGCATAGCCCAGCATCACCTCGAGAAAGATCACCGCGATCTGCCCCATCAACACCCCAAACGCCATGGGTCTCCTCCTTTTGCACTGTCCGCATTTTATTCCGGTTTCAGCTTTTTCACGGCCTTGTCAAAATCCGACACGATCTTCTGTGTCGGGTTGAACATTGCATATTCCGCCTCAGCCTTTTCCCTTGCTTTTCGGTTCGTGACCTTTCCCTTATCCGGCAGAACATCGTACCGCCGGAAGGATAAAAACTCATTGATACTGGAAGCGAATTGTTCCATTGTAAACGTATTCTCACGTTCGATCAGGTCTTCAATATAGTCAAAATAGCCAGACACCGCACGTTCCAGCTGCCGGATCTGCTTCTCCGACAGGTAATTCTTGGCTACCGACACATCCAACTTGAGCACCCGCCCATCCGGGGCATTCTTCCATGTTGTCAGGCCCATGTGGTCTTTTGTATGATCCGCTTTTGTGTACACGATCTCCGCCGCCGTCTGCCCGGTGATGGCATAATGGAACTTATTCTGCACCATGGCATAAAAATCATGGGTCAGCGGCGAATCACGGTCATAGTCGATACTGCATTCCGCAAAGATATCCGTGCGGCTGCCCTCCATTTGAACTACCGAGGATTCCTCGGCAGTTGCCGTTTCATCCAGTTCTCCCTCTGCATAGATATTTTTTAAATGAAACGAAATGTTGTCCGTTGTGCAGTCAAACAGCTTTGCCATGCCTTTTTGGGTCAGCCAAATCGTATCATCCTTAATAAAAGCATCCACTGAAATATCTTCTTCTGCCGAGCGGTATATCAAAAACTGAAAGTTATTTTTCATTTTCTCTCCTTTCGCCGCGGCGCTTCATCTCTTGCAGTCCAGCTCTACGAGCTTCCTACGGCAAGAATATCACACACCCGGGCAAAGTCAAGTTCGCATTGCCGCGAGATGGGTCGGCAAGATGGCGCAGCCGTTACAGGCTTTTTTGGCCCCTCGCACTCCATTTTAGCCGCAAAAATGGAAAAAGCCCGGTGATTTCAATGAATCATCGAGCTTTTTCTTGGCGGAGTAGGAGGGATTTGAACCCTCGCGCCGTTGTTTAGACGACCTACGCCCTTAGCAGGGGAGAAAAATCAAGCACTTTCAAACGAACTGCCGCACAAAAAAGGAGTGCTCATGTAATGTTTTGGAAGTGCATTTTCTCGTCATCTGCCATCAATCCCCCATTTTATGCCCCGTCACATTTCGGCAAATCTCGACCTTTTGCAACGCTTTTCGGCGTTTTTGGCGCAATTCGACACTTTTCGTTTACACTCTTTCTTGGATATTCCACAAACCGGAAAGGATGTGTTTAAAAGTGTCCATCACCGATTCGTCCACGCTCTCGTTGCGTGTTGCTCAAACGCTCCGGCCACTGGGCATTATTCGCAGTATGCGCTCTTACTCCATCCTTGCCGACTGCCTTCAGCTCATCTGGGAACAGGAGGACCGGCTGGAAGCCGTCCAGAAAGAAATCTATGAACCTGTCGCCGAAAAGCACTGCAGTGACTGGACGGCCATTCAAAGCACCATCCGGCGTGCCGCGCAGACCGCATGGCACACCAATCCTTCCCGTGTGCAGGAACTGGCGGGCTACCCGTTGGACGGTTGCCCCAGTGCTGTACAGTTCCTCGAAATGCTGTACAACGATCTTGCACGCGGCTGATCACTTCAACTTGTTCATCGCGTCCAGCTTTTCTTCCAGCGGGATGTGGGTGTAGCCCAGTGTGACCGCATAGTCCGTGTGGCCAAGCACTTCCTTTATAATGGCCGGGGCGACCTTCTCCACAGCCAGCAGCGTGGCCGTGGTATGGCGCAGGCAATATGGCGTCATGTCTGGCTGCAGGCCTACACGCTGGGCCATGTCGTGCCACTCGGCATAGAAGTTTTTTTCGTCCACTTCACACAGCCTCTTGGTGCCGCTGCGGTAGGCCTCCCGCACAAGCGGCATGATCTTGTCCGGGAAAATGATCTGCCGGGCCTTGCCGGCGTCCGTTTTGATGCCGCCGGTGCAGTACTGCTCGGCCAGATGGGTGTTTGCCTTCAGGATGGTCAGCATCTCACCGGTGCGCATTCCGGTGTAGGCCATGATGAGCCAGTACCGGCTGAACTCGTGACCGGCATCGTAGTCCTGCCAGATCCGCTGCACCTCGTCCTCGGTCAGGGCGGTGCGTGTGCTGGCGCTGATCGGCGGAAGATCCAGCAGTTTGGAGTAATCCTTATCGGCATACTCGTACTTGAGGGCCAGCGTGTACATCTTGCCCAGCAGGGCCTTGATATCCCGCTTGGGGTAGTACCCGCCCTCTCGGGCGTCCACGATCGGCTGCAGGTGCGCATAGCGCAGGTTCCGGATCTTGGCGTTCTTCAGCGGTTCCAGCGCCGCCCAGGCCGTGCGGTAGTGGCTGGCCTTGTCCTTGCTCAGCTTGGGCAGGGTCTGCGCACAGATCATCTCCCACAGCTCCTGCAGGGTGGCGTCCTGGGCAAATTCCTGCCCGTTCAGCACCAGCTCCCGCATTTCCGGCAGGGCCTGCAGCGCGTCACGCTTGGTCTTGAACCCGCTCTTGATCTTGTGGTAGCGTACGCCGTCGCGGAAGATGTTGATCTCCGCGCGCCATTTGCCAGCCGTGCCGTACTGGTAAACGCTTCCCTCACCATTTGAGCGGACCTTTGCCCGTCTGGTCGCCACTAGCTTTGCGCCGCACCAGCAGCACCATGCCGCTCCGTCTGGCAGCTCCTTGTGACATTTCGGGCATCCAAACATTCTTTCCACCTCCAAAAGGGTACACTTTGACAAGCATGCCCGGAGGTGGTATCATAGTCTGTACAGAGGTTCGCCAAAATCTACTGTACAGAGCCGTGACACCTTCGGGCAAGCGGTTCGGAAACCTCCTTCGGTGCTGGTAACACCGGGGGAGGTTTTTTCTTTGTTAGTTGTCTTTGTAGACATCGAGGTGTTTCTCTGTCTTTGACAAGCAGAGGTCCTCTTTACCACGTCTGATGTGGAATACAAAATAAGATGATTCCTTTCCACGGTGATTCCAGCATATCACCTCAGCTTTTCCAATCTCCCCATCTTGTTGATAGTATATGTGCCCAAAAATCTCCTTGCCGCCGTTCATAGTCATCTCAAATTGTCTGTCACTGGAAAGCAGACAAAAAGACATCTTTAATGGATATTTAGGCTTCTTTCCGGTAGGCGTGAGCGGCAGAATAACAAGCCTTGTATAATCATCCCTGCCGAGTTCAGAAGGAGAAAAACGGATGCCATTTTCCTCAATTTCAAATATCGGAATATCGGTATCATCCGTGTAGCCCTGACCTAGAAACGCATTCAGACTAAGGATATCCTTTTTTGCAATTGAACGGTTTTTCCCGTCAATAAAAATAGAAATCCTGTTATTTTCCATTCCGAAGTCAAGAGCGCGCACCTTTGAGAAGTCGTACTGACTTTGAAATTCAAGGTCTGGCATTTCCAGCTCTATGATTTTAGGAGGTTTCCGATTATTCCACCGTTCAAGATACAAATCCTTTTGGGGGTTAGGAACTTGAGACATTTTCTCGCTCGACTTTGTCTCGTCCGGTTCTTCAGCTGCGTCGATTGCCATATCTCCTAGAACTTTAGCCGCTTTTTTCATCCAACTAAAAAAACTCACGCCAATCTCCCTTTCTCAGATATCCCTGCAAAGCCCGACGGCCTTGCCTTCGATCACAACCGTGTTCATGTCCTCCCGGCTGAGGATAATGCTCTCAAATGCCGGGTTTTCCGGGCGGAGCTCTATAAAATTCTCGTGGAGATACACATGCTTCAGAGTAGCTTCTTCCCCAATTCGTACCGCCGCGATCTCACCATTTTCAACAGTAGGTTGACTACGGATAGCAACCAGATCACCGTCATGAATCTGCGGTTCCATGCTGTCGCCCTCACAAGTGAGTGTAAAAGTCGAACGCCATTTTGCCGGCACACAAACCATCCGTTCTACATTTTCCTCCGCTGTAATGGGCGTACCGCACGCGATCCGACCTACCAACGGCACCAGATCCATTTCCGGCATTGGCTGAAAGCCTGCCGGAATGGGATTAGATGCAGCAACGGGCGCGTCATCTACAATTGCGCTTTTAGGAATGCCAAAATAATTTGCCAGCTTCTCCACAGCACCCATTCGAGGCACTTTGATTCCGAGCTCCCAAGTGGACACCGCTTTGTCGCTGACGCCTGCAATTCTGCCAAGGTCAGCCTGCGATAGCTCGTGTTCCAATCGGATTTTTTTTATATTTTCAGCGATACTCAATTGAATCACTCCTTATATGTAGAGATTACACCAAAAGTAGAACCATGTCAACATCTTTCCGAAAATTCTCTACTTTTGGTTCTTGACATTCTACTAAAAGTGGAGTATAGTATTCTCGAACCAAGATAAAAAGGAGGTGAGAATTTGGGATTCACCGTTAAACAAGCCCGCCAGTACGCTGGTTTCACACAGCGTGAAATGGCGGAAAAGCTCGGCATTTCGCGCGATACATACCGTAAAATCGAGCAATCGCCCGAAGATGCCACCGTTGCCACCGCGAAGAAAATCAGTGAGGTCGTTGGGATTCCGATTGACCAAATTTTTTTCGCCAATATATCTACTTAAAGTAGAACATACAGTAAGGAGGTACAAATTCACATGACCGACATCACCCTATCCAACAAGGAGGTGAAGAAGATGACCATCAAAATCACCGGTGATCCCAAAGAGGTTGCCGCTCTTGTATTGGCATTGCAAGAACTGAAGCCTCAGGAACAAAAGCCCCAAGTCATCAACAATTTTATAAATGACCCCGCCCCTGTTGCTGACAAGACACCAGACAATGAGTTTATGCTCAAACGTGATGGAGTCAGACTGAAAGGCTACATTGGTTCAGAAGTCGGCAATATCCTTCATTTAATGGATTTGGCCGAAGACAATCTCAAAATGAAGTTTCTGACCTCCATTTTCCTGTCTGGCATCGCATTAGCAATCAGCCTTATCGTCCTTGCCACATCGTAAAAATGGAGACAAACAGGCTCACAACTGATATGACAATGGCCAGATTCGCACGTCTTTCGGTTCGGACAGAATGCTTATGGTCCGTCAATGCCACTCGGCCACCGGCACCTATCGAGTAAAAATAAGTGACGTCCCCCAGCATTCTGTCCAGTTCTCGCGCTTCCGGGTCATCACTTTCCCCTTTGAGCACCATTTCGTGCTTTTCCATCCACTGCAATGTATTGGAATCAGCCGGAACTCCATCATTACGCATCGTATCAATCGAGAACCATTTACCCGGATGCTCATTCAGGAACTCCAGAACCTTCAGCGTTTTTATATCCAGCATTTTTTACACTCCCTTCCGCTCAAGTATACCGCAGAAGGGAGACACCAACAAGGAGGTACACACTTACATGAACGACTTACAAATTTTCGAGAACCCGGAGTTCGGGTCCGTGCGCACCGTCGAGATCGACGGCACACCGTGGCTCGTCGGCAAGGACGTTGCCGTGGCGCTGGGGTATAAGAATCCCGGCAAGGCCATCATTGCCCACGTCGATGAGGAAGACAAGCGGCTTGAGATGCTGCCGCAGGAGACAGATTCCCAAAATGGGAATGCGTCCCCCGCATCCAAGACCGCCCTTATCAACGAAAGCGGCCTGTACAGCCTGATTTTGTCCAGCAAGATGCCCAAGGCAAAGGCCTTCAAGCGGTGGGTGACCAGCGAGGTGCTCCCCGCCATCCGCCGGGAGGGCGTTTACCAGAGCGTGAAGGAAAAGCAGCACATCGAGCAGTTGGAAGCCACCAACACACGCCTGAATGCCGCCATTGCCGCCGTGAACGATGCAAAGAAGAACCTTGCCGTTGCCCGCGAGAACCACGACTTTTATGTAGAGCGGCGCAACGAGACCAAGAACCTGATGGCAGACATCCGTGCCCTGCACGCCAAGAACTGCGACAAGGAGCGCCACGCGGCACAGGTCGAGCGGGACTGGCAGAACTATCTGGACGCCCAGATCAACCATCTGCAGGTCGTGGCTGTCGGCCTGCCCGGCTTTGACGAGATCATGGCAACGGCGCTGGACGCTGTCCTGCCGAAAAAGGGGGCTTGACCATGGAAAAGGCCCTATTCCCCACCACACTGGACGAGCTGGAGACCTACCCCCAGCAGACCCTGACCGCCGAACAGGTGGCGCAATTTCTGGGCTGCAGCGTGCAGTCCATCCGCAGTCAGGCACAGATCGACGCCAATGCACTGGGCTTCCCGGTGATCCTGTACGGCAGCACCATCCGCATCCCGCGGCTTGGCTTTATCTACTTCATGCGCTACGGCCGCACCAGCGTCCAGAAGCGCAGCTACAAGTAAAGGAGACATCCAATGTATAAACCTTACACCCTTGCATCCGAGCGGGCCGACGCACCCGTTGGATGCGCATATGTGGCACCACTGCTGACCTTCGCATGGTTCCGGTGGGAAAACTGCCGCGATTCCGGCCGGTACCTGACCGGCGCAGAGATCGCAGCTTTCAAACCCACGAACATCCAGATCTTTCATGACGGTGCATGGCATCCCGTTGCCGCCTTCTATGGCAGCGTGTGCGCACCCGCAAACGATTATTTTCAGGAGGTAGGAGCATGAAGCCTGAAAGTGAATATATCCTGCGATCTGCTGCCATTTTGGCACATTCAGCGCTTGATGATGCCAGTGCCGTAAACTCTGCACTTCAGTACGGTGGCACACCTGATCAGATGGCCGCTGTAAAGAAAACTGCACAGACGGCCGATGATGCAATCGATCATGTGCAGAATCTTCTCTACATTTTAGCTAATTTGGAGGGTATATCCTTATGAGAATCAAATCCGGCGTCTGGTACTGGCTGGCAATGGCCTGCTTTGTGGTGGGCCTGCTGTACGGCATGGGGCTGGAGGGCACCTTCCAGACCGGCGGCGCAGTCTCGGACAACGCGTTCATCACGGCCATGATGCTGATCCTGCTTTCCATCTTCTTCATGCGGCTGGGCTTTGCCGCTCAAAAGGATGAAGAGCGCCGCCGCAAGGTGCACCGGCAGCCCCAGAATACTGTGAAGAACGGTAGAAAGGCAGGGTGACATCACCCATGAATAAAGGAAAGCACTTCACACGCGTCTGTTTGGACTGCGGCAGGGTAATGCCCAATGTTGCGGGCAACCGGCGCTTTTGCGCAACCTGCCGCAGAGAGCACCACAACCAATATTGCAGGGATTACAGGGCGCACAACGAAGCCCCTGCCAGCGTCATGTGGTACACCGTCTGGGACGCAAAGACCGGCGATCTGCTGGCGTCCGGCACATCCGAGTTGTGCGCCCGGCGGCTGGGCTACAAGAACGCGAACAGCTTCGCGTCTGCTGTCAGCCATGGGCTTGGCGGCAGCCATCAGGCTTACAAGTACACCTTTGTCCGTGAGCGCATCGACCGCCGCGAGGTGGACAGCCTGCCACCGGTACCCTACAAACGCAAAAAGCCCGCCGGTGCGCCAACACCGACGAGCTGCAAGGGATGATGGAATTACTAGCCCCATCGCCCCGATGATACCACAAAATCGGAGGTTTTACAATGAAAGGTATTCTGATCGAGCCGGGCAAGACCCCGGTGGTCACCACCCTGCCGGACAGCCTGTGGGCCATTGAGAACCGGCTGGGCACCCGCAGTGAGATGATCGTGCTGCCCCGCACCCCGGCGGTGCTGTTCGTGGGCCGGTACGATGGCCCCATCCAGCCCGCCAGCCTGCTGAACCGGACGTACCGGGGCCGTCAGCTTTACGGACCCATCCTCTGCTATGGCTGGAAGGGCAACAACATCCAGCCTATGAGCAAAGAGCTGCTGGCCGAGATGCTCGACCGCCTGAAGGACACGGAGGTAAGGGTATGACGGACTACACCATCAGCTGCAAGCTTTCCAACGAGACGGTTTATGCCTATTACCGTGGCCGGTTCTGGCACTGGAACGGCAGCATTTGGAAAGAAAGCCGCATCATGACACATAGATTTGAGCTGGCCAAGGCAGCAGATAAGAAGCTGACCCCACCGGAGTTCCTGTCAAACGGCGCGGAGTTCGCCCCGCTGGATGAGTACGAAATCGACAGCGCAATGCTGGACGCATTGGAAAATGCCAAGCCCTGTAAGAACGCCCCGATTGAGCCGGTAAAGGAGGACCCCACATGCAAAACTGCCCCGAATGCGGATGCTGCTGCGATTACGGCAGAGCGTGCTGTGCCGAATGCCACGGCGGAAATGCAGACCACCTCGGAGAGCGCGGCGGATGTAAGCGAATCAGTCCCCGCTGCGTCTCCGCAGAGCTGCGAATCGGGCCCTGCCGCATCGGCGGAAGATTCTTCTGCGTCTCTGCTATCGACAGCCCCGCAGGACAAGCCCCTGACCTTCATCCAGCAGGACAAATGCCCGGAGTTTGATTATTCCGACCTGCCGGAGCAGACCGTGGCGACCCTGCATCTTGCAGAAAGCGGGTATCTTCACGGCAAAAAATTGGCCGAAAAGGGCCTTGTTTACATGGGCGATAACATTGCGCTGGCCCACGATGAGCTGTGCAGCACCGTTGTCGCACAATGCGACAACGGTAGATTTGCCAAAAAAGAGGATACTTTCCGTGCCTGGTGCCTGCACATCGGCATTACTAAAGACAGCGCTTACAGACTGCTGCAGGTCTCCGCTCTGCTGGCTGACAGCAGCCCCCGGCAGCGGGCCGTGCTGGAATCCCTGCCTCCGACCCTGCTGTATGCCGTGGCAAAGCCCAGCGCCCCGCCGGAACTGGTGGAGAAGGTCAAGAACGGCGAGGTCTCCAGCAATAAAGCCTATCAGGACTTGCTCAAGGAGAACCAGCAGCTGCGCACCGACCGGGTGAATGCCATGAATCAGGCCGAGCGGGAGAAGGCCCGTGCGGAAAAGGCAGAAGCCGAACGGGACAAGGCTCGGGCCGACCAGATCAGCACCGCCAAGGACTGCAACCGGCTGGGCCTGAAAGCCTCGCAGGAGAAGGACCGTGCAGACAAGGCCGAAGCCCGCGCGAAGGATGCCGAAAGCCAGCTCTCCGGCTCCCGGCAGGTCGCCGAAGCGGCCAAGCTGCGGGCCGACAAGCTCAAGGCCGAAAACGATGCTCTGAAAAAACAGCCCATCACCGCCGTGGTGGACGAAGAAGAAGTAGACCGCCGGGCGGGCGAAAAAGCCTACGAGATCGCCGCCGGTATGACCGCCGACTACAAAGCCCAGCAGGAACAGGATGCCCGGAACGCCTACGACAGCATCCTCATGGCGGGGCGCTCCATTACGAACACCTGGCAGAGCATCCGCACACAGTTCCAGAAACTGCCGGCCGAGCAGCGGGAACCGGCTGCCAATCAGCTCATCCACACACTCGGACAAATTCAAGGGGAGGTATCCGCATGTCTGTAAAGATCACGGCTCTGGAAGCCGAAAACGTCAAGCGCATCAAGGCCGTTGCGCTCACCCCGTCGCCCACCGGGCTCACCATCGTGGGCGGCAACAACAATCAGGGCAAGACCAGTGTACTGGACGCACTGGCATGGGCTCTGGGCGGCGATCGTTTCCGCCCGAACGCTGCCCAGCGGGACGGTGCGGTAGCCCCGGCGCATCTGAAAGTGAAGCTCTCCAACGGCGTTGTGGTGGAGCGCAAGGGCAAGAACGCCAGCCTGACCGTCACCGACCCCACCGGGCGGCGCAGCGGCCAGCAGCTGCTCAACGCCTTTGTGGAGCCGCTGGCGCTGGACCTGCCCCGCTTCATGGAAGCGTCGGACAAAGAAAAGGCCGACATCCTGCTGCAGATCATTGGCATCGGCACCGAGCTGCACACCCGGGATATGGAGATCAAGGCCCTGTACGACAAGCGCACCTTCACCGGCCAGCTGGCCGCGCAGAAAAAACACTTTGCCGAGGAACTCATTTCCTACCCGGAAGCGCCGGATGAACCGGTGAGCGCGTCCGACCTCATCCGCCAGCAGCAGGACATTCTGGCCCGCAACGGCGAGAATCAGCGCAAGCGCAGCCAACTGGCCCAGCTCACAGATTTGCTCGAGCGGCAGAAAAAAGTTGTTGCTGACCTTGAATTTCAGCTGAGTACGGAAAGGCAGCGGCTTGACACGATGCAGGCCGATGTAAAAATCGCCCAGACCGCAGCCGCCGATCTGCAGGACGAGTCTACCGCCGAGCTGGAAGCCTCCATCCGCGACATTGAGGAGACCAACCGCAAAGTCCGCGCCAACCTTGAAAAATCCCGCGCCGAAGACGAAGCTGTTCAGTATGACAGCGAGTACAAGCGCCTGACCGAGCAGATCGCCCAGAAGCGCGCTGACCGTATGGCCCTGCTGAACGGCGCAGACCTGCCGCTGCCGGGCCTGAGCGTCGAGGACGGTGCCCTTACTTATAAAGGAAAGCACTGGCGGGACATGTCCGGCAGCGACCAGCTGCGGGTAGCCGCTGCCATTGTGCGCCGCCTGAACCCGGACTGCGGCTTCGTTCTGCTGGACAAGCTCGAGCAGATGGACATGACCACCCTGCAGGAGTTCTCCGCCTGGCTGGAAGCCGAAGGTCTGCAGGCCATCGCCACCCGTGTTTCCACCGGCAGCGAGTGCCAGATCATCATCGAGGACGGCATGGTGAAGGATACCGACATCACCCCGCCGCCCGTCACCGAAAAGCCCCAGCCAAAAAGCTGGACGAAAGGAGCGTTTTAAATGAGCAAGTATGCAGTTACTGCCGGTGTGCAGTCCGCCCCGGTCAAGACCGTGCTGTACGGCCCGGAGGGCATCGGCAAGAGCACCTTTGCCTCCCATTTCCCGGACCCCGTGTTCATCGACACCGAGGGCGGCACCAAGCGGCTGAACGTCAAGCGCCTGCCCCAGCCCACCAGCTGGGCCATGCTGCTGGACGAGGTAGCCGAGGTGCGCAAGGGAAATATCCCCTGCGGCACGCTGGTCATCGACACCGCCGACTGGGCTGAACGGCTGTGCATTCAGGCCGTGTGCGCCAAAGCGAAAGTCAACGGCATTGAGGATTTTGGCTACGGCAAGGGTTACACCTACGTCAAGGAGGAATTCAGCAAGCTGCTGGACGCGCTGGAAGAAGTGCTGAATGCCGGGCACAACGTGGTGGTGCTGGCTCATGCCGCCATCACCAAGTTTGAGCAGCCCGACGCCGTGGGCAACTACGACCGCTGGACCATGAAGACCTCTAAGCAGGTAGCCCCGCTGCTGCGGGAATGGTGCGACATGCTGCTGTTCGCAAACTACAAGACCGTGGTGGAAAAGGCGAGCAGCAGCCCCAACGCCAAGAACAAGGCCAGCGGCGGCAAGCGGGTGCTGTACACCACCCACCATGCCTGCTGGGACGCCAAGAACCGCTTTGACCTGCCGGATGAGATTTCCTTCGATTACGCCGCCATTGCCCACTGCCTGCCCGGCAGCAGCGCACTGACAGCCACGCAGACGCCCGTGCAGCACGCTCCGGCTCCCGCGCCGGAAGCGGATATCCTGCCCAGCCCGCAGCCGGAAACGAAGCCTGTCTCTCATCCCCAGCCGCAGGCCACGCCGCCGATGGAAAGTTCCGAAAAAAGCGTGCTGCTCAGCCTGGGCGTGCCCGAAAAGCTGGCCGCTCTCATGAGCGCCAACAAGGTCAGCAGCGAAGAACTGCAGGGCGTCGTGGGCAAGCGGGGCTATTTTCCGGAAGACATGCCCATCAAGGACTATCCCGCCGATTTCGTGGAGGGCTGCCTGATCGGCGCATGGCCGCAGGTATACCAGATGGTACTCGACAACCGTGACATTCCTTTTTAACAAACTGACAGGAGGACTTACTTATGAACGAAATGAACAACGAAGGCTTCGCTTTGGACTGGGATGACGATCTTACCAACGAACAGCAGGAATTTGTGTTGCTGCCGGAGGGCGAGTATCCCTTTGAGGTCACCGGCATGGAGCGCGCCCACTTCGAGGGCAGCGCCAAGCTGCCGCCCTGCAAAATGGCAAAGCTGACCCTGCGTATCTACGGCGGGGCCAAAGGTGACACCACCGTCACCCACCGCCTGTACCTGCACACCAAGACGCAGGGCCTGCTGGGCGCTTTCTTCGAGAGTATCGGCCAGTGCAAGCGCGGCGAGACCTTCCGTCCCCGCTGGGACAGCGTAGTGGGTGCCAAAGGCATGTGCAAACTGGGTGTCCGCGAGTACACCAAGCAGAGCGGCCCGCACGCAGGTGAGACCGGCCAGAGCAACGAGGTGCAGCGCTTCCTGCCGCCGCCGGAGCCCAAGGCCGCGCCCACGCAGGGCTGGACGCAGGGGGCATTCTGATGGGGCAGGAACTGAGACCTTACCAGCAGCAGGCCCGTGGCCGCATCCATGCCGAGTGGGAAGCCGGGCGTACCCGCACCCTGCTGGTGCTGCCCACCGGCACCGGCAAGACCATCGTGTTTGCGTCGGTGGCGGCCGATCAGGTACGCGCCGGGGACCGGGTGCTCATTCTGGCCCATCGGGGCGAGCTGCTGGAGCAGGCAGCAGACAAGCTGCAGCGTTCCACCGGCCTTGTCAGCGCCGTGGAAAAAGCCGAATCCACCTGTCTGGACAGCTGGTTCCGGGTGGTCGTGGGCAGCGTGCAGACCCTGCAGCGCACCGCCCGGCTGGAACGTTTCCCGCAGGATTATTTCGGCACCATCATCATTGACGAAGCCCACCACGCCATCACTGACGGCTACCGCCGTATCCTCGACTACTTTGACAGAGCCAAGGTGCTGGGCGTCACCGCCACGCCCGACCGCGGCGACATGCGCAATCTGGGCGAGGTGTTCGACAGTCTGGCCTTCGAGTACAAGCTGACCGACGCCATCAAGGAGGGCTATCTGTGCAAGATCATGGCCCAGACCATCCCACTGAAGCTGGATATCACCGACGTTGGTTTTACCAGCGGCGATTACTCGCTGGGCCAGCTGGGCACCGCGCTGGACCCGTACCTCGAACAGATCGCTGCCGAAATGGCTCAGCGCTGCCGTGACCGCAAAACGGTGGTGTTCCTTCCCCTCATCAAGACCAGTCAGAAGTTCCGCGACCTGCTCAACGCGCACGGCTTCCGCGCCGCCGAGGTCAACGGCCAGAGCGACGACCGCAAGCAGGTGCTGACCGATTTCGAAGCCGACAAGTACAATGTGCTCTGCAACTCCATGCTGCTCACCGAAGGCTGGGACTGCCCGTCCGTGGACTGCGTGGTGGTGCTGCGCCCCACGAAGGTGCGCAGCCTGTACAGCCAGATGGTGGGGCGCGGAACCCGGCTTTCTCCGGGCAAGACCGACCTGCTGTTGCTGGATTTCCTCTGGATGACCGACAAGCACGAGCTGTGCCGCCCGGCAGACCTTGTCTGCGAGGACCGCACCGTGGCCCGCCAGATGACCGAAAATCTGGCCCAGACCGGCTGCCCTGAGGACATCGAGGAAGCCGCCGTGCAGGCCAGCGAGGACGTAGTGGCCCAGCGGGAGGAAGCCCTCGCCAAGCAGCTGGAAGAACAGCGCCGCAAAAAAGCAAAGCTGGTGGACCCGCTACAGTACGAGATGAGCATCCAGGCTGAGGACCTCGCCGGGTATGTGCCGGCCTTTGGCTGGGAAGCAGGCCCGCCCAGCGCCGAGCAGTCTGCCGCTCTCGAGAAGATGGGCATCCTGCCGGACGCCGTAGAATCGGCCGGCAAAGCATCTCTGCTGCTGGACCGGCTGAACAAACGCCGCGCCGAGGGCCTGACCACGCCCAAACAGATCCGCGTGCTGGAACGCTACGGCTTCCAGAGTGTGGGCACATGGAGCTTCGACGCAGCCAAGCACATGATCGACCGCATTGCGGCGCAGGGCTGGCGCGGCGTGCCCAAAGGCGTGAACCCCAAGACCTACACCCCGCCTGCGGAACCGCCCGCCGCACCGGACAGTCCTTTTAACTTTGGATGGTAACGCGAATGGAACATGAAAATGAACTCAAGGAAGCATTGGACTTCATCTCCCCGTCCGCCCTGACCTATGATGAATGGCTCATGGTGGGCATGGGGCTGAAAGACTCCGGCCTGCCGGTGACTGTCTGGGAGCAGTGGAGCACCCGCGACGCAGGCCGCTATCACAAGGGCGAGTGCGTTAAGAAATGGGAGAGCTTTCACGGCGGCGGGGCAAGCCCCGTCACGGCCAGCAGCATCTTTCAGCTGGCTTATTCCCACGGATGGAGCGGCCCCGCAGGCCACGAACTTGATTGGACCGACGACATTTCGGCCGGGCCCGGTGCCCAGCCGGAAGGCCGTCTTGTGGACCCGCGCTGGGTGGAAGCTCACGAGTTGAACCTGCCCGAGCAGTGGGACCCTGCCGACCAGCTCAAGCGCTATCTGCAGGCACTGTTCGAGGAAGATGAGTATGTGGCCTATGTCACCGAAAGCTTCATGGCCGACGACAAGCGCCGCCCGACGCGCGGCAGCTGGAGCCGCACCGCGAAGCAGCTCATCGCCGAGCTGGACACCTGCGGTGGCGACCTCGGCAAGGTGCTGGGCGACTGGGACCCCGAAGTGGGCGCGTGGATCTGCTTCAATCCCGTAGACGGCACCGGCCGCAAGGATGCCAACATCACCGCCTACCGCTACGCCCTCGTGGAGTGCGACAACATGGAGCTGGGCAAGCAGCAGGCCATCATCAAGCAGCTGGAACTGCCCTGTGCGGCGCTGGTGTACTCCGGCGGCAAAAGCGTCCATGCCATCGTCAAGGTGGATGCCCCGGACTATGCCGAGTACCGCAAACGGGTGGATTACCTTTACGCCGCCTGCCAGAAAAACGGCCTGACCATCGACCAGCAGAACCGCAACCCTTCCCGCCTGAGCCGGATGCCCGGCATCCCGCGCGGTGACAAGCGGCAGGTGCTGCTGGAAACGAACATCGGCAAATCCTGCTGGGATGAGTGGCGGGACTGGCTGGAAGCGGAGACGGATGAACTGCCGGACACCGAGAACCTCGCCGCCGATTGGGAGAGCTTGCCGCCGCTGGCCGACCCGCTCATCTTCGGGGTGCTGCGCAAGGGCCACAAGATGCTGCTGGCAGGCCCCAGCAAGGCGGGCAAGAGCTTCGCCCTCATCGAGCTGTGCATCGCCATTGCCGAGGGCAAGCCGTGGCTGGGCCAGTTCTCCTGCGCACAGGGCAAGGTGCTGTACATCAATCTGGAGCTGGACCGGGCTTCCTGCCTGCACCGCTTCAAGGACGTGTACACTGCCCTCGGCCTTGCACCGGACAATCTGAAGAACATCGACATCTGGAACCTGCGCGGCGCGTCTGTTCCCATGGACAAGCTGGCCCCGAAGCTCATCCGCCGGGCACAGAAAAAGGGCTATACCGCCGTCATCCTCGACCCCATCTATAAGGTCATCACCGGCGATGAGAACAGCGCCGACCAGATGGCGAAGTTCTGCAACCAGTTCGACCTCGTGTGCCGTGCGCTGGACTGCGCCGTGATCTACTGCCATCACCACAGCAAGGGCGCACAGGGCGGCAAGCGCAGCATGGACCGCGCCAGCGGTTCCGGTGTGTTCGCCCGTGACCCGGACGCCATGCTGGACATGACCGAACTGGTGCCCACCGATGCCATCCGGGAGCAGCTGCACAACAAAGCTGCCTGCCGGGTCATCAAGGCCATGCTGGACAAGCGCGGCCATGCGGATGCTTACGGCCTAGACGACGCTCTCAGCCGCCACCGGATGCTGACCATCGCGAAGGAAAAGCTGAGCCTCGCGGATCTGCGGGCCATCGACGCCGACGTGGCCGCCGCCGAGAAAAAGGCTGACGGCATGACTGCATGGCGCATCGAGGGCACCCTGCGCGAGTTTGCCCGCTTCGACCCGGTGAACCTCTGGTTCGACTACCCCGTGCACAAGCAGGACAGCGGCCTTCTGGAAGACCTGCAGCCGGACAACGATTTCAAAACGCTGGGCAGCCGCGGTGCATCCAAGCGCTGGGGCGATAAAGGCAAGGTGACCAAGGACAAAAAGGCCGAACTGGACACCGCCTTTGAAGCCTGCATGATGGACGGCAGCGTTACCATCTACGCGCTGGCCGAATACATGGATCTGAAACCCCGCACCATCAAGACCCGGCTCAAGGATGATGGGCGCTTCTGGATCGATGGCGAGAACGTGGGCCGCAAGGAGCCCGGCAGTTCCGGTTAAACAATTCGTAATAAGCAAGATTACCATTTGTTTTAAAAATGCAGTTATAGCCGCTATTTTGCACGACAGCAAAAACTGCAATTTTGCAGTTATAGCCGCTATGACTGCAGATTTTGCAGTGCAAAATAGCCTATATATAATAGCTAAAACTGCAACTGCAATTGTGATGGGGTATCCCGAAGGATGGGGCGTACACAGCCCCCATCCATTCGGGGACCCTCCCCATCACGTTGGCGCACATCAGAAAAAGAAAGAACGAGGTGATCCCCATGTACACGCAATTCTTTATCCCCATGCAGCCGCCCACCACCACCCACAACGCAAAGCAGCTGCACGCTTACATGAAGGGTGGGCAGCCGCACGCGGTGCTGCACGACAGCCCGGAACTGAAAGCCGCCCGTGCCAAGCTCCACGCCTATCTTGCGCCCCACGCACCGCAGCAGCCTATCCCCGCAGGCCAGCCGGTGCGTCTGCTGGTCAAGTGGTGTTTCCCTACCGAGGGTCGGCACCCGGACGGCACATGGCGCACCAGCAAGCCGGACACTGACAATCTGGAAAAAGCCCTCAAGGATGAGATGACCCGCCTGCACTTCTGGGCGGACGATGCACAGGTGTGCAGCGAGATCGTAGAAAAATTCTGGTCGGACCCCTGCGGCGTGTTCGTCCGGGTGGAGGCGATGGAATGACCTACGAAGAAAAGAAAGCATGGCTCTGGCGGTACCGGTCAGCGAAGCGGTTCGAGCTGCTCAAGCTGGACGAGCTTGCCACGCTGGAAGCTGAAGCCTTTCACACCACCCAGCGTATTTCTCCCGTGCCGGGCGGCAGCGGCGACGGACAGGCACTGCCCCGCAGCGTAGAGCGCATCGACGAAGCACGCCGGGCCGCCGAAGCGCAGTCTGCTGTATGCGACACCATCCGGGCCGAGATCATGGACGTGTTCAGCCAGCTGGACAACGAGGTGGATTTCATGATTTTGTTCCGGCGGTATATCCTGCTGGAAGGATGGGACAAGATTTCCGTACACGTCCGTCTGGCAAAACGCTGGGCCTTTACCAGGCATCGTGCTGCCATTGAAAAGCTGGAGATCAAAGACAGCACTAAACCGCACCAAACAGCATCTACCCAACACCTTGAATCCGAAGTATAATTAGAATGCCGAAGCCCGCAGGAAAGGTTTACTTCCTTCAATCCTGCGGGCTTTGTGCTGCCCGGCTGACACAGAGAATCACCTACCGACCAACAGCCTGAATGTACCAGCCGGGCAATTCTTTGCATATTCTCAGCCGTCCTCCGGGGCGGCTTTTATTTTGCCCACATGAGAGGTGGTGACGTGTCCAACGAGAAGAATCTTATCCCGAACTCCGAGCGAAGCCCGACAGAACTGTCTGAAATGGGCAAGGCGGGCGGCATTGCATCCGGTAAGGCACGCCGCCGCAGGCGCAGCATGAAAGAAGCGGCGGACTACTATCTCAGTCTGCCGGAGACCGACCGCCGCCGGGTGAATGCCCTGCTGCGGGACGAGGTGGAGCCGGAGGACGTGGACAACCAGATGAGCGTGGTCATGGGCATTACTGAAGCCGCCAAGCGCGGTGATGCCCGGGCCGCCGGTGTGCTGCTGAAGATGCTGGGCGAGGAGACCGTGCAGGAAGACCCCGCCGCAGATGCGCTGGAAGCCGCCCGCAAGCTGCTGGGAGGTGTGGACAGTGCCATTGACTGAATTCCAGCAGGAATTCCTACACAACTGCAATCACCGCTGGAACATCAAGACCGGCGCCACCCGAAGCGGCAAGACCTATCTGGACTGCGCCGTCACCATCCCGCAGCGCATCCTTGCCGCCCGGGACGAGGGGCTGCTGGTCATGCTGGGCAACACCCTCGGCACGCTGGAACGCAACGTGCTGGAGCCCATGCGGGCGCTCTGGGGCGCGGATCTGGTGGGCGTCGTGCGCACCTCGGCGTCCGGCAACATCGTGCAGCTGTTCGGCCGCAAGGTGTATGTGCTGGGTGCCGACAACAAAAAGCACATCGCCCGCATTCAGGGCGCGGCCTTTGAGTACGCCTACGGCGACGAGATCACCACGTGGGATGAGGGCGTGTTCCAGATGCTGAAAAGCCGTCTGTCCTGCCCGCACTCCCATTTTGACGGCACCTGCAACCCGGATAACCCCCAGCACTGGTTCAAGAAATTCCTCGACTCGGACGCCGACATCTACTGTCAGGCCTACACCATCGACGACAATCCTACCCTGCCGCCCCAGTTTGTGGCACAGCTGAAGCAGGAGTACGCGGGAACCGTCTACTATAACCGCTTCATCCTCGGGCAGTGGGCTGCGGCGGGCGGCATCATCTACCGGCCCTTCGCGGACAGCATCGCCGCCGGGGATGGCCGTTTCCTCTGGCCCTCGGCCAAGCCCTGCAAGCCGTGGCGGGTGCACATCGGGGTGGACTTTGGCGGCAACGGGTCGCAGCACGCCTTCGTGGCCACCGGCATTCTGCCATACTACGCGGGCGTCGTGGGGCTGGCATCCCAGCGGGTGGACCCGCGCAATCAGGATGCCGACTATCTTGCCGCACAGCTTATTGATTTCTGCACCGCCGTGTTCGCACGGTACGGCGAGATTCACTTTATTTTCTGCGACAGCGCCGAGCAGACCCTGATCAACCACATCCGTTCCCGGCTGCGGGCCAGCAAGCTTTCGTGGCTGGCCGACCGGGTCAACAATTCCGCCAAGATCCAGATCATTGACCGCATCCGCCTGACGTCCATCCTGATGGGCGGCGGGCGCTTTTGGTATATGCCGGAAGCTGCCACCTTGCGGGATGCCCTTGCCGCCGCCCTGTGGAGCCAAAAGCACCCCGGCGTGGACGAGCGTCTGGATGACGGCACCACCGACATTGATACATTGGATGCCTTCGAGTACACCATCGAACGCGATTACAGGAGACTGACTGCAAGATGAACGTTTCTGCCTTTATCGAACACCTGAACAAAACCAGACATCTGCGGCTGGATGCAGACTACTACGGCAATATCGAAATCTGGCGGCAGTGGTGGAAGGGTGACGTGCCCGACATCCACGACCAGAAAGAGGACGCCCCGGACGGCAGTGTCATTTCCCGGCGTCTGGCTTCCCTGCGGATGCCGAAGCACGTCTGCGAGGACTGGGCGAACCTGCTGCTGAACGACAAGACTACCCTTCAGATCGGCGATGCCGAGACGGCCGCCTACCTGCTGGGCAGCGATGAGCAGCAGACCGGCGGCCTTTTGCGGCAGCTGCATTTCTGGGAGAATGCCAACAAGTTGGTAGAGCAGGCCTACTGGTCCGGCACCGGCGCGTTTGTGCTGAGTGTGGAAGGGCTGACCGTAGACGCCGCCGGGAACGCTCTGTCCTCGCCGCAGGGCCGTATTCAGCTGGACTATGACCCCGCCTGCTGCATCCTGCCCATCAGCGTGGAGCGCGGCGTTGTGACAGAAGCCGCCTTTGTGTCTGAGTGTATGATGAGCGGCAAGCCCGCTGTTTACCTGCAGACCCACACCAGCAAGGACGGCAAGCGCACCATCACCAACGAGTGGTTTGAAGTAACGGACGACATTTCCGGCACGCCGAAGTTCACGAAAGCCAAGACCCCGCCGGGCACGGTGGAGAGCATCACGGTCACCGGCGCACCGGCGTGGTTCAGCCTGTTCAGCCCGGCCGTCGCCAAGAACATTGACGGCGGCATGGGACTGGGCATGAGCATCTTTTCCGAAGCGCTGGACGCGGCCCAGATGGTGGATTACGCCTTCGACAACTACCGGCAGGACCTTCGCCTGGGCGGCAAGAAGATTTTCTATGACCGCTCTCTGTGCAAAAAGTGGGTGGACAAGGACGGCAAAGAACACGCCGTGCCGCCGGATGCCGTCCACCGCCAGATCTTCTACGAACTGCCCGCGCCGCAGGGCAGCATCGACCAGCCCGCTGCATGGCGGGAGTACAACCCCGACCTGCGCACCGCATCCAACCATCAGGCCGTGCAGGACGCGCTGGACATGATGAGCTTCAAGTGCAAGCTGGGATGCCACCGCTACAAGTTCGATCAGGGCACCGTGACCACCGCCACCGAGTATACCGGCAGCCGGCAGGACCTTGTGCAGAACGCCAACAAGAACCAGATCCCCATTGAAACGGCGCTGATCGGCATTCTGCGTGCCATGCTGTGGGCCGCAAAGAACCTGCTGGGCGCACCGGTGGACCCAGACACCAGCATTTCCGTCAACTGGGACGACAGCTACATCGTCAGCGAGCAGGAACGAACCAACCAGCTGAGGGAGGACGCCATTGCAGGGCTTGTGCCCCGCTGTCGGTATCTCTCCGCCCGGTACAGCCTGAGCGAGGAAGAGGCCCACCAGTGGACCACTGAAGCCAAAGCGGACAACCACACCGAAGAGCAGCTCACCTTCGGGGGTGCCTGATGCTGCCGCCGAGTTACCTCGACCAGATGCCGGACGCCTTTGTGGCTTTATGGAGACAAGTCGAGGATGAGATTCTCAAGGACGTGGCCCGGCGCATTGGCAAAATGGATGCCGTGACGCCTACTGCCAACTGGCAGCTGTGGCGCTACCAGCAGACCGAGGCGCTGCGCAACGACGTGGTGAAGCTGCTGGCCAAGTACACCGGCAAGAGCGAAGCCGCCATCCGCAGGCTGCTTTTGCAGGCCGCCACCGAAGCCATGGAGCGCGAGGACGCCATCTACTACCACTACGATATGGAGCCGACGCCCTTTGAGGAGAGCGCCGCCCTGAACAATTTGTTAGACGCCGGTGCCCGCCAGACCTGCGGCACATGGCAGAACCTCACCGCCACTACGGCAAACACCGTCACAGGGGCCTTTGAACGCACGCTGGACGCCGCATGGCTCAAAGTGAGCACCGGTGCCTTCGACTACAAAACCGCCGTCAAACAGGCCGTGGACAGCCTTGCAGACGAGATGCCCATGGTCACGTACCCGAGCGGCCACAAGGACAGCATCGAGGTAGCCGCACGGCGTGCCGTGTTGACCGGTGTGAACCAGACAGCTGGCAAGCTGCAGGTGGCCCGCGCCGACGAGATGGGCGTGGAGTTCTTCGAGACCACCGCCCATGGCGGCGCGCGTCCTTCTCATGCAGAGTGGCAGGGACGGCGCTTTCATCGCGGTGGTGCGGTGGACTACAAGGGCAGGCACTACCCGGATTTTGAAGCCGCCACCGGCTACGGCACCGGCGCAGGCCTTTGCGGCTGGAACTGCCGCCACACCTTTTTCGCGGTGTTCCCGGAGCTGGGCGACCCGCCCCAATGGACGCAGGAACAGCTGCGGGAGCTGAACGCCCGGAATATCGAGTACAATGGCAAAAAGTACACCGCTTACGAGATCTCCCAGATGCAGCGTGCCCGAGAGCGCAGCGTCCGCCGCTGGAAAAAGCGGTATCTGGCCGAGGACGCCGCCGGGCTGGACGCCACCGACGCCGCCGTGCGCCTGAGAGCCGCCCGCCAGAGCCTTGCAGAGTTTGCACAGGCCACGGGCGGCAGAGTGGACAGTGCCCGCACCAGCGTGCCGAAGTTTGGCAGGAGCGAAGCAAGTAAGGCAAGCGCAAAATCTCAGGCGCATCACACCGACTGGCTCAAGTCTATCAATGCGCAGAGTACCAGCCTGAATACCGTTGCAAAATATTATGATGCACGGTATAATAATACCGAAGAATATCGGTTGTTGATGCAATATGCCAACAGCGTAAAAAGTGGCTGGCTTTCGCCGCTTGCAGGTTTTGACCTGTACAAGAGTACGCACGAGCGCATCCAGACCGAGCTTGTGGGCAAGACTACTGCAGATGGTACTGTTATTACCGGACATACCGTCCATTTCATGGAGCGTATGTTCGGCACATTGGTCGACCCCGATAAGTTAAAATATGACCTTAAAATCATCCGGCGAAGCGGTGTTGGCTATGAAGCCATGCGTGATACCGTTTTGAATCCTGAGCGCATCAACCCTGTAAAAACGGATTCAAGAGGAAAGCGAAGCGTGCGCCTTATTGGCAAAGCGATCGTCACGATAAACCCAGACACGGGACAGCTGATTCAGCTGAATCCAAGGAGTGAGCAGAAATGACCTTTTGTTTTGAAGATTTAGATACTGATTCCAAGGAGTTTTTGAAGAAGCATGTTCCCAGCGCTGTAAACTGCAGGAGTCTGGACGAGCTTCTTTTGGAGCTTGATGATTTCATCACATCGACCTTTGACGAGAATGACGAGCCGACAGCTCTTTCTCGTGAGGGCGAAGCAGTGTACGACAGAATCTACTGTTGCACGCCGTAATTCATAACATCAACTGAACCACGATGCACACGCACCGTGGTTTTCTTTTACCCATTTTTCAGGAGGTACACTATGGTTACTACAGTTCTTATCACTCTGATGATCCTCGCGCTGCTTGAGATCGTTCTGCTGAACGGTGCCCGGCTGTTCTTCATGATTGCATCCGCCGTGCAGCAGGCGCAGGACGACAAATACACGCCGCACCCGCACCCCAAAAAGTAAGCTTTCATTCACGGAAATCCCCCATTTTAACCACTATGTGCCCAGAAAAAGGCTTCATAGTGGTTTTTTCATGCCGTTTTAGCTCATGTTGGAGGAGCACCGGACTTTTAATCCGGGGGTGGCGGGTTCAACTCCCGCAAGCGGCACCATGCGGCGGGCGGCGCGTACCCCGCCCAAGACCGAATACTGACAGAGAACAGTGTAAAAAACTGAGGTCTCACACACGAAAGGAGCTTTCCACCATGAAACGTGAAGACGTGAAGAAACAGATCCCCGGCATCACCGAGGAGCAGCTGAACTGGATCATGCAGGAGAACGGCGCAGACATCAACCGGGAGAAGTCTGCCGCCGAACAGTACAAGACCCAGCTGGCCAACGCAAACGCCCAGCTCAAGACCGCGCAGGACGGCCTTGCCGCCTTTGACGGCAAGAAGAAGCCGGAGGAATACGAAGCCGAGCTTGCCAAGCTGAAAGCCGACATGAAGGCGCAGGCCGAGGGCTTTGCCTTTGACAATGCGCTGGATGCCGCCATCATGGGCAAGAAGGGCCGCAGCGTCAAGGCGGTGCGCGCCCTGCTGAATCTGGATGCCCTGAAAGGCTCTGCCGACCGCAGCACCGACATTGCAAAGGCGCTGGACGATGCCGCAAAGGCCAACCCTTGGGCGTTCGGCGAGGACGGCGCAGCCGGTGTGGCTGTGGTCTCCACCGGCGCCGAGCACGGTGCCCCTCCCGCCAACGACAGCGACGGTGTGGAAGCCGCCTTCAAATCCCTGAACCCCGAACTGAACCTGTAACAACGAAAGGAGCTTTTTATGGCACATGCAAGTCAGGAGCGTTATTCCGCTCTGGTAGACGCAAAGCTGCGGGCCACTCTGGTCACCCGCGACAATGCGATCTTCAACACCCGCTACGAGGGCAGCCCCAAGGCCGGTAAGGTGAAAATCCCTGTCCGTGATACTGAGGTGGCCGTCAAGGCATACGACAAGGCAAACGGCGTGGATGCCGATGCCGGCACTACCACCTATCTGGACCTGGACATTGACAACGACGAGGCTGTCAATGAGATCATTGACGGCTTCGACGCCGCTTCCGTGCCCGACGGCATCACCGCCGAGCGTCTGGACAGCGCAGGCTACTCCATGGCTCTGTCCATCGACAAAAAGTCCATCGAGGCACTGCAGAGCGCAGAGGATGCCAACGTCAGCGCCACCAAGACCGCCTGCACTGCTTCCACCGCCTACAAGGAGGCTCTGGCTGCAAAGCGCACCCTGAGCCGCAACGGCGTGCCGCAGGCCGGCCGCTGGATGATCGTCAGCCCCGAGTATCTGGAGACCCTCATGCAGGACGACCGCTTCATCAAGCAGGGCGATCTGTCCCAGCAGCTGGTGCAGACCGGCGCAGTGGGTCAGATCGCGGGCTTTGCGGTGTACGAGTCCAACAACATGGATTTTGAGAACACCACCCGCGTGACCAGCAAGAAAACCACCACCGAGTTCATCTGCGGCCACCCCAACTGGTGCCACCGCGTTATGGAGTGGCAGACCCCGGTGCACCTGCAGGATCTGGGCGGCTCCGGCAAGTACATCGGCGCATCCGCTGTGCAGGGGCGCAAGGTGTACGGCATCAAGGTGTCCAAGCCCAAGACCCTGTACATCAAGCGCATCGAGGCGTAAGGCCATGCTCTACTGCACCTATGACCAGTACACGGCGGCAGGCGGCACGGTGCCGGAGACGGCCTTCGGGGTGCTGTGCAGCCGGGCTTCCCGCCTGATCGAAGCTGCCACCTTCGGCCGGGCAGAACACCACGCCGCCGGGTGCGAGGCCTGCCGGGAAGCGCTGGCGGATGCCTGCGGGCAAATCATTGGCCTGCTGGCCGCTGCGTCTGCGGCGGGTGCTGTGCCGGGCGCTGCCAGCGTCTCCAACGACGGCTACAGCGTCACCTTCGGCAGCAATGCCAGCGTGAGCGCCGCCGTCCGGCAGGAAGCCGCCGAGGTCATCCGCACGGCGCTGGGCTCTGACCCGCACGGCCTGCTGTACAGGGGGCTTGACTGATGCAGACTGCCGTTACCGTGGTGAACCTCATCCACGACGTAAAGACCGAGACCGACACGCCGGTGTGCTGGGTGTTCCCCGGGTGCAGCTGGCGGGAATGCCGCTCCACTTCCGGCAGCGGCACCGCCAAGGACCCCGAGCGCACCACACACATCCGCATCCCCGCCAGCGTGTGCACGGCGGGCTACCTGCCCTACGCCCAGTGGGCGGCGCTGCCCGCTGCGGAAAAGGCAAAGCACTGGACCCTGAAACGCGGCTGGAAGGTCGTGCAGGGTGCGGTGCCCAGCCTGACCGCTGAGGAATACGCCCACCTCGAAAAAACACACCCGTGCTGCACGGCGGCAGCGGTTTCCGACAACCGGGAGCCTTTGTTGCCGCACTGGCATGTGGAAGGGAGATGAGGGCATGAATGCACCCGTTTTTGATTTTAAAATTCAGTTCCGGCCCGGCTTTCAGGCCGACATGGACGCGCGGTTTGCGAAAGTCCAGTACGCCTTTTCTCAGAAAGTGGCCGCGACCATTGACCCGTATGTGCCCTTTGACACCGGCACCCTGAAGAACAGCGTCAATCAGGCATCCGACTACAAGGACGGCAAGCTGGTGTACAATACGCCCTACGCCCGGGCGCAGTATTATCTGCACCCGATTGGGCAGAGCAACGAACTGCGCGGCGGTGCAGACTGCTTCCGTGGTTCCTACTGGGGCCAGCGGGCCATTGCCGACCACAAGGACGAGCTGGAAAAGTTCGCCCACGATGCCGCCAAGCAGTTTCTGGGAGGGAACAAATGAGCGAGACCGTAAAGCCCACCATTGCCGCCCTGCGGGCATGGCTCAAGACTTGCCCGCTGATTGCCGACGAGCAGGAAGCCACGGGTGCCGCCTTCCGCATTGCGGGCCTGCCGGAAGAATCCACGGCGTTTTCCATTGAGGACAGCCCCGGTGACCCCATTGTCACCGAGTATATTTCCGGTTGGGAAATGGCGAAGAACTACCTTTTCCTGTCCCGCCGGGAGTACGGCGAAACGGACGTGCTGTCCGTGCAGAACAGCGGCTTTTTTGAGCAGCTCACCGAGTGGGTCATGCGGCAGGATGCCCGGCACAGCCTGCCGGACCTCTCGGCCTGCGGCGGCGGTAAGACACCCACCGGCATTGCCGTGACCAACACCGGCTACATCGTCACCAGCAGCGAGGGCAGCTGCCGGATGCAGATGCAGCTGCGCCTGACCTACTACATGCCCAAATGAAAGGAGTTTCGATATGACCGTATCCGAAGCCATTACCAAGTCCGGTCTGACGCCCAGCGCGTCCTATACCGGCATTGAGACGGCGAACGACTTCATCCTCGCCTTCCAGACCGACAAGTCCAAGCAGGCCAAGGTGTCTGACTGGATCGTCTGTGCTGACCATGTGAAGGAGCACAGTGGTTCGCTGAACGCCACCACTGAGGACACCCAGTACATCCGCACCGGCAACACGACCGACAAGACCGGCACCCAGCGCACCCTTGCCGTCAACGGTGACCGCTGTGTGGGCGATGCTTTTCAGGATTTTGTGCTGAGCCACAAGATCGTGTACGGCACCGGTTCTGACATCATCGTGCCCTACGTTTACTTTTCTCTGCGTACTGGCAAGGGTGAAAAGGGCACCGCGTCCCTGATCGTCACCAGCGATGTGGGCGGTGCTGCTGGCTCGAAGGCCACCTTCGCCGTGGATGTCAAGGCCTCCGGCACGCCGGATGAGTTCGACTACACCACCGCCACCCAGTCCGCCGAGCCTGCTAAGGCCGTCAAGGGCTGATTTTTCCACCGTGTCCCCGCTCCACACCCGGAACGGGGATTTTTTATGCCCTGAAAGCATCTGCCGGGGCGGTTCCGGCACAGGGCCCAAACGAAAGGAGCCAGAATATGGTTATTTGTGGACAGGAATTTGATTTTTCCGCGCTGAATGCGAACGACATCGGCCGTGTGGAGACGGCGCAGCGGCACATGGAAGCGGCATCCGATCGCGAAAAGCAGCGCCAGCATACCGGTATTGCCGACGTTCTGCGCGGCCAGTGCCGCCTGCTGATGAACTTTCTGGATGAAGCACTGGGTGAAGGCGCGTCGGAACGTCTGGGTCTGGACGGCAACGACTTTGGCGCCTGCAAGCATGTGATGGATGAATTCACGAAAGCCATTACCGCAGAGCAGGCCAGCATGAATCTGGCTGCAGCGGTGCCCATGAACCGCGAGCAGCGCCGTGCACAGAAGAACGGCAAGCACAAAAACAAGCCGCCCATGAGCTACCCGGCGCAGTCTGCATCCCGCAGTGAGGTTTTTGCTCCGCAGCTCACGCCTGCCGCTCAGATGGTGGAGCGTGTGGACAAGGCCGCCCGCCGCAAGCAGCTGCTGGCCGAACTGTCGGCTCTGGAAAATGGCTGACCTGCTGACAGCAACTCTGCCGACGGTCTGGCAAGGCAGACGCATCGACCCGGATTTCCGGCACATGGTACGACTGTCCAGCGCCTATGCCCACGGTGAACTTGACGGGGACCACCCGGAAACTGCTCTCGCGATTATGGCACAGTTTTACCGCGAACCGGTGCTGCAGGAGCAGTCCGTCGCCGCCTACAGCAGCATGATCGACTTCTACCGCGCCGGAGAGCAGGCGCTGGGCGGTTCGGATGACGGCCCCAGCGAAACCGCCGCCAGCCCCGCCTTTGACTATCGTTGCGACGCGCCCTACATCGTGGCGGCATTCCAGCAGGCCTACGGCATCGACCTGACCCGCGAGAAGGTGCACTGGTGGCGCTTCCGGGCGCTGTTTGCAGCCCTGCCGGAGGACACCCTCATGGCGAAGATCATGAGCTGGCGTACCATGGATTTGTCTGAATACGAAGGCTCCATGCGTGACCACTACGCCGACCTGCAGGAGCGTTTTGCCCTGCCTGCCGAGCTGAGAGGAGGTGCCGCTCGTGTCGTGTCCGTCGAGGAGCATGACGCCGCCTTCCTGGCGCGCTTCCGGCGCTGACCGTGCGCCGGTGCCCTGCCCTTACTGCGGCCGGGCGCTGCCCGTGTGGGCTGTCCCGGATGCCAGTGCAAGCGGCGTCTGGGTCAAATGCAAAAATCCGGCCTGCCGCCGGGAAATTGAGATAAAGTTGTAAGCCTGTGCCCTTGTGCCCGCGCTCCGATTGAGAGGTGGACATAAGTGGCAGCAGATTTCAGTGTTTTTGGCGATACCAAGCTTGACACCAGCGGTTTTACCAGCGGCATATCCAGCATGACGGTGGCTGCCGGCAAACTGATCGCCGACCTGGTCGAAACGGCTGGTAGTCAGCTGGCGAATCTGGCAAAGTATTCGGTCAGCGTCGGCTCTGCCTTTGAGACGTCTCTTGCCAAGGTCAGCACCATCGCCGACACGGGCAAGGTGTCCGTGGGCGAGCTGAGTAAGCAAATTCTGGACACCTCCAGCAGCATGGGCGTTGCCGCTGCGGACATTGCCGAAGCGGCCTATCAGGCCATCAGTGCCGGACAGGACACCGCAAATGCCGTGGCCTTTGCCGGGCAGGCTTCCAAGCTGGCCGCTGCGGGCTTCACGTCCAGCAGTTCGGCGGTGGATATCCTGACCACCGCTCTGAACGCCTACGGCCTGAGCGCCGATCAGGCCACCCACGTGTCGGATGTGCTGCTGACCACCCAGAACCTTGGCAAGACCAGCGTGGACGAGCTTTCGGCCAGCATGGGCAAGGTCATTCCGCTGGCTGCGGCCTACGGCGTCACCGTTGAGAACCTGTCCAGTGGTCTGGCCGTTATGACCGCCAACGGCATTGCCACCGCCGAAGCCACCACCTACACCAAATCCATGCTCAACGAGCTGGGCGATGCCGGTTCTACCGTCGGCAAAATTTTGCAGAAGCAGACCGGCAAGAGCTTTGCCCAGCTGAACGCCGAGGGCAAGAGCCTGGGCGACGTGCTGCAGGTCCTTTACAAGAGCGTTGGCGGCAGCAGCACCGCGTTCGCGGGTTTGTGGTCCAGCGTGGAAGCAGGCACCGGCGCTCTATCGCTGGCATCCGGCGGGGCGGACCATTTCAACGATGTGCTCAGCCAAATGCAGGACAGCGCAGGCGCGACCGAGACCGCCTACGAGACCATGACAGACACCTTCGAGCACAAGGTGGACACCCTGAAGACGGCTGCAGAAAACCTCGGTATCAGCCTGTTCGATTCGCTGGAACCGGCCTTGTCGGAGGCTGCGCAGTGGGGCACCGACATCATCACTCAGCTGACCACGGCCCTGGACGAGGGCGGCCCCGAAGCTATGCTGCAGGCTGCAGGCGAGATCATCTCCGATCTGGCAGCGGGCATTGCTGAGCAGCTGCCCGGGTTGATGCAGTCCGGTGTGGAGATCATTACCCAGCTGACCCAGAGCCTGACCGACGCCATGCCTGCCATGCTGGACACTGCGGGCGAAGTGCTGGGCACGCTGGTGCAGGGCATCATTGACAACCTGCCGGAGCTGATCGTCTGCGCGGCGCGCATCATTGCGCAGCTGGCAGACTATCTCGGCGACCATGCCGACGACATCATGGACAAAGGCTTCGAGTTTGTAGAAAGCCTTATCATCGGCATCACCGCAGCGCTGCCCCAGCTCATCACGTCGGCGGCTGGTCTGATTGCCAAATGGGCGGCTGCCATAATCTCGCACCTACCCGAAGCTCTCAAGTGCGGTGCCGCTCTCCTGACCACACTGGTGGACGGCATCATCCGCAGCATCGAAAATCTGGCCGAAGCCGCCCTTGCCTGCATCGCCAAGCTGGTGGGTGTCTGGGATGGCAATATGGACGAGTTCGGCCATATTGGTGAGAACATCGTTCAGGGCATCATCAACGGCATTGCAGGCATGTGGGGCAAGCTCACCTCGTGGGTCAGCGGCCTGATCGCCAATCTGGTGGGCACTGCCAGCAATGCCGCCGTCAACGGCATCACGCAGAGCACCTCTGGATCTTCATCTTCCGGCTCGACGAGCGCCGGGGCGATGAACCGCGACCAGCGACGTGCTGATGCACTGGCCGGAAAAGGCATCAGTAATAAGAGCTGGACCGAACGTCAGGAAGAAGCCAAAAAGGCTGGCAAGGAGACAGCAGCATCGATTGCCCAGTCGGCAAACAACGCCGCCGCTGCCATCGACAAGTCCGGCAAAAAGGCATCGAGCAGCGCCAAAAAGACGACCGCCGAAGTCGTCAAGTCCATCTCGGACACCACGACCGAAATCGACGGCAAGATCACCCGCACCACCGAAAACATCACCGAAACGCTCTCCAACGGCAAGACCCAGCAAAAGCAGGTCATCACCGAGACCTCCCGCCAGATGGTGGACGGTGTCCTGAAGGACATCAAGACCATCACCGAGATCGACGAGAAGGGCAAGAAGACCGTCAAGCAGACCATGGAGACCGTCCGCGAGACGACAAAAACGGTCACCTCGACCTTTGACACGCTGGTGGACGGCGTCAAGACCACCACCCAGACGGTCACCGAGACGCTCACCGACGGCACCGAGACCCAGAAAAAGGTCATCACCGAGACCTACGACGACGTGGTGGACGGCGCCCTCGTGACGGTGGAGCGGGTCAAAACCATCGCGGCCGACGGCACCGAACAGGTGGCCGAGCAGGTTAAAAAATCTGCAGCGGACACGCTGGACGGACTGTGGAAAGAGCTGCAGGAAAAAGCCAACGAGGGCGTGCTGGGCACCTTTAACGACCTGTACAGCGCCGTCAAGAATCAAGACTGGCTGGGCGTTGGCGAATGGGTGGCAAAGACCATCTACGGCGGCCTGACCGCCGATCAGAAGAAGCAGATCGAGGACTACGCCCTCGGGCTCGTGGGCAAGATCAACGGCGTGCTGGGCCAGTACCAGCAGCAGATCGCCGCCAAGGCGTGGGACATCGGCACCCAGATCTGCAGCGGCCTGACGAACGGCTTTGCCGACGTGTGGCAGCAGGCGTCCCAGCTGGGCAGCACCCTCACCAGCATTTTCACCGGGCTCAAGGGCCCCCTGAGCAACGCGGCCACGGCCATCAGTCAGGGCCTGCAGGGCGGCCTGCTGTCCAGCTTCCCGTCCATCTACGCGGGCGTGGCTGGCATGATCGGCTCCATCGGCGCGGCCTTTGAGGGCATGATGACCGCCATCTCTGCGGCCCTGAACGCAACCGTTTTCGGCATCCCGATGGGCGTCATCGTGGCGGGCGCAGCCGTGGCGCTGGGCATCGCCATCGCGGCCATCGTCGGCAAGCTGGGCGGCTCTAAAAAGAGCTCCGGCGTGTCCGGCGGCGGCAGCGTTTCTGGCGGCAGTGGCGGCTCCGGCGGTATCAGCGGCGATATCGACATCTCCACCGGCACCGGCAGTCTGGAGGACGCTATCAACGCCAACACCAAGGCACTGGAAAAGACCAACTCCGCCCTCGCCGACATGATCCGGCAGGCGGGCAGCTTAGTGCTCAGCGACAACATGCGGCTGGGCAGCACCGTGGCCGCTTCCGGCACTGCACAGGTGCGTGCCGCCGCCAGCAGCTACCACCGCGAGGGCGACACCACCATCAATCAGTACATCCAGAGCAAGGCACAGTCCGCTGCCGACCTTGCCCGCGAGACCCGCTGGGAGGCCGACAAGGCCCGCCGCCAGCGCAGAGGATAAGGAGGGACACCGTGCTTTTTAAGGATCACTTAAAGATCGTCACCGACGCCGGTGCCGTCCTGCATCTGGGCTGGGACTACGACATGCCCTACTTCCTCGACCCGCTCAACGGTGTGGACATCGACCTGCAAACGGCTCAGGGCATCAACCAGACCGGCACGACCGTGGAGCGGCAGAGCGTCTCCGGCGTGTCCCGCACGCTGGATGTAACATTCTGGGGTGCGCACAAGCTGGAAAACGCGAACTTTTTCACCCGCTGCCTGCCGTACTTCACAAAAGGCACCCTCTACTTCGGTGACCGCTATTTCGCACGGTTCGCCTTGCAAAAAACGCCCTATTTTTCCAGCTACACTCCGGACCCGCGCTGCAGCCTGATGCTGTACACTCCAAAACCCTTCTGGTACAGCCTCGCCGCCACAGCCGCCGTGCTGGGCGGGTACGAGCCCGCCTTCCGCTTCCCGGTCTGCTACGACAGCCACATCTACGGCATCCGGCAGGACGGCACCATGGCAGTGCTGCGCAACGACGGCAGCCTTCCGGTGCCCTTCACGGCCACCCTGAGCTGCACCGTCACACCGGTGGTGCACCCGAAGGTGGTAGACCTGCGCACCGGCGCGTACATCGGCTTTGGCCTGACCTTGGAGCCCGACGACACGCTGGAAATCTACCGCAGCACGTCCGACCGGCTGGCCGTGGCGCTGACCCATGAGGGCATCACCACCAACTGCTTTGCCGCGTTGGACGAGGACAGCACTCTCACCGAGCTGCAGCCCGGTGACAACGTGCTCAGCCTGCAGGCCGAGAGCGGGGCCAGCTATCTGCGGGCATCCGTGAGCTTTTATCCGATGGAGGCGGGCATCATCCCGGAACCGTTATGAGATTGGACGTTTTGGACGCAGACACCCTTGTCCGCGTGGGCTGGGTGGATGTGTGGGTGTCCTTCTACTGGGACAGCCCGTATTACTCCGAGGGCGGCTTTACCCTTGAGGTTAGACCGACGACCGAAAATCTGCAGCTCCTGCAGGAAGGCCGCTGGGTCGTCCGCAGCGATGAAACGCCCCGCATCCCCATGCGCATCTGCAGCAGGGCCAACCAGAACGCGGACGCGAACCTCGTGGTGAGCGGCTACCCGGCAACGTGGCTGCTGACAAAGCGGGTGTCCGCTGCGGTCATCAAGGAGCAAAACGCCGAGCAGGCCATGCGCAGCCTTGTTGCTGCTATGAAGCTGTGGCCGAGGCTGGAACTGGGCACGGAGTACGGCTTTGCCACCACCTTCTCGAAGCAGACCTCCGGCGGCACGGTCTTTGACTACTGCCAGACCATCGGGCAGGCGTGCGATCTGGGCTTCCGCATCGTGCTGGACGGCACCGGCAGCGGCAAGCGCCTGCTGTTCGAGTGCTTCCGGCCTACTTTTGACCCCAATAACCGGTTCAGCCCCAAGTGGGGCAACTTGCTCAACGCCGGGTGGAGCTTTGCGGACACCGACTACGCCAACGTCGCCCTCGTGCAAGGCGCGGGCGAAGGCAGTGCCCGGGCCACCGTCTGGGTGGGAGACGTGGACACCACCGGTGCAGACCGGCGGGAAATGTACATCGACGCCCGGGACATCCAGCCCGACGAGGACAGCGGTGAGACTACCGCCAGTCAGAGCTACCTGCAAAAGCTGGCCGACCGGGGCGGCGAAAAGCTGCTGGCCCAGCTGCGCACCGGCAGCATTGAGTTTGACGTGGACGACGATGTTTTGCAGGTGGGCGACGTGCTGAGCGCCAGCCTGCCCCAGCTGGGCTACACCGCCATGGTGCGCGTGGCCGACATCATCACCCAGAGCCAGGACAGCGGCACCACCCGCACCATCCGGCTGGGCACCCCCAGCTGGCACAAAACGTAAAGGAGGACCTATGAGCGACATCATAACTTACCCTGAAAACGGCATCACCTACGACGCCGACGACGCATCGGGCTACCTCGCCACCCGGCAGAGCGGCATATACAGCGCCGAGGAGGACTTCGCGGTCTCCATCTCGGGCGAGCTGAGCCTGACCGTCAGCGCGGGTCAGGCATGGGTGCGCCCGTCCCGGTTTAAGGGCAGGAGCATCATCATGGAGCAGCCCACCACGCTGACCCTGACCGCTGCTGACCCGGTGCGCACCCGCATCGACCGCGTGGTGCTGCGCTACGACGCAGCGGCCCGGCAGACGCGCCTGCAGGTGCTGGAGGGCACGCCGGACTCGGCCAGCCCCACAGCCCCGGCGATCACCCGCACGGCGCTGGTCTACGACCTCTGCCTTGCCGAGATCACCCGCCCTGCAGGCTCCACGGCCATCACCGCCGCCGACGTCACCGACACCCGCGCGGACGAGGACATCTGCGGCGTCATGCGGGACGGAGTGACCAGCATCCCGACAGCGCAGCTCATCGCCCAGTGGCGGGCGGCGCAGGCCGAGCTTGAGACGCAGCTGCGTGCACAGCTGGCAGTCCTCAACGCGGAGATCAAGGAGGGCAGTGCGTACAGCAAGACCGAGACCGACGCCAAATTTGCGCTGACTGCAGACAAAATCACACGACTCGAAAGGATGATGAACATGGACGGTAAACTGGTTTTCTCGGGTGCAGGCGTCTGCACCGGCGGCACCACCA
>ERZ773150.522-NODE-522-length-41369-cov-8.926175_pt1 | contig 41369 bp, 40 predicted proteins | sample MGYA00580845_ERZ773150 | MGnify/ENA primary metagenome ERZ773150 (study PRJEB29015, sample SAMEA2737848) | human gut metagenome | biome: human gut; feature: human-associated habitat; material: faeces | place: China | collected 2012 ...
TAAGTAAGCTGTTGTTCTGGAGCACGGTGATTTTACTGGTTGCCGATGTTCTGCTGGTCATTTTACCAGCCTTCGGGATGCAGTTGTTGCCGGTAACGATTTTAGATTTTATGTAGCTGAGCCGATAAAAATATTAAAGAACTGTACTTTGGACAGTCTGTAGCTTATGATAACTGCTGCAGGCTGTTTTTTATTTGAAGTTCATAATTATTTCGCTGGTAACTTGAAGATGAAATAGGGTAAAATATAGATATAGGCTGCATGAGAATATCGGGCGGCAATTATAAAGGAGTGAGAGCAAATGGCAACAGGCTATCCTTTTAAAAAATATAATTTTAATGTTTTGATAGATGGTAAAGCAGTAGGGTATTTTTCAGAAGTTTCAGCACCTGAGATGGCTGACGAGCCCATAGAATACCGGGCAGGTGATCATCAGGCAGGCACGCCTGTGAAAATGCCGGGCTTAAAAAAGTATGGCAACGCAACACTGAGATGGGGCACATCTGTTTCGCGGTATTTAACGGATTGGTTTGAAAGTGTTGAGCGTGGAGAGTTTGAGCGGAAAAATGTGACGATCGAGCTTTTGGACGATTGCCAAAAAGTAATGGCACGCTGGCAGCTTGTTAACGCCTGGCCTGTTAAACATTGTGTTCCGGGGTTTAACACCGAAAGTAATGAAAATGCGATAGAGAATATGGAGCTGGCGCATGAAGGGCTGGAACGCGAGTTTTAAAAACAGCTGTGAGAATGAATTTTAAATATTGAATGAGGTAATTGTTATGCGTAAGATTTTGGCAGGCAGGGTCTATCGGCATTTTAAAGGGAAGGACTATAAGGTGTTAGTTGTGGCACAGCATACTGAAACAGGTGAGCAGTGCGTTGTTTATCAGGCTTTGTATGATGATTTTGCTTATTATGTGCGGCCTTACGCGATGTTTGCTTCCGAGGTGGATCGTGAAAAGTATCCCGAGGTGGAGCAGCAATATCGTTTTGAGCTGACCGAGGAAGAATATGACTGATTATATTTTAAACGGCGTTTTAGGCTTGGCTGTGGGCGATGCGTTGGGGCAGCCGGCGCAGGGAAAAACACGCGAAAGTCTGAAGTTCAGCCCGGTACTTGAGATGAGGCAGGGTCTGTGGTCGGACGATACCAGTCTGACTCTGTGCACTTTAGCAAGCCTGCGCGAAAATGACTGGCGGCTTGATTATCATGATTTGCTGCGGCGTTTTGCCAAGTGGCTGGAATATGGTTATCTGACGCCTGAAGGCGTGGCCTTTGATATTGGCGCAACAACGAAGCAGGCGCTGCTGAATTATTTGAACGGAGTACCTCTGGAGTGCTGCGCACCGCGTAACGAATGGAACTGCGGTAATGGTTCGCTGATGCGGATTTTGCCGGTAGAGTTTTATTTGCAGGCCCAGCCGGCAGCAGGACGATATGAAATCATTCGTAATGTTTCGGCGCTGACCCATGCGCATATTTGCTGCACTTTGGGATGTTTTTTGTATTGTGCTGTTGCCGGTGAGATCATTCAGCACCGGGAGCGTTTTAAGCTGGCAACTTTACTTGTGCGGGGTGTTACCAGGGCTGTAGATGATCTGCGGCAGGTGGCTGATGCAGATGATAACCGTGAGCTGCATTATTACAGCCGTATTATTGACCGCAGTGTGTATGAATTGCCGGCAGATGAAATCGAGAGCAACGGTTATGTTGTAGATACGCTGGAAGCGGCGTTGTGGTGTCTGGCCAATACGAATTCATACCGCGAATGTCTGTTGTGGGCTGTAAATTTGGGTGAGGATGCCGATACAGTTGCTGCCGTTGCCGGCAGTCTGGCAGGTTTGTACTATGGTTATGACAGTATTCCGCACGAATGGCTGGCGGGTTTGAAAAATAAGGAAATGATCGTGCGTGTGTGCGGTTAGGCAGAATTTTAAAAACAGCATAAAGATATGGAGACAGGAATGACAGTAGCTTATGAGTTGATACGAAGTAAACGCAGGACGATTGCTATTGTGATCGACAGCGAGGGCAAGTGCAGGGTGCGGGCACCGTTGCAGGCCCGTTTGAGCGATATAGAACATTTTGTGCAGGCAAAGACCGGGTGGATAGAGCAGAAACAGCAGCATTATGCCTCAGTGCAGAAGAAGCGGCAGCTGATATTGACCGATGGGATGCAGTTGTCTGTATTGGATAACAGATATACTCTGCGTCTGGCGGAGCTTGGTCAGGTGCAGGTAAACGGTACAGTGCTGTTGTGTCCACAGTTCAAACCGCAGCAGGCACTGGAAAAATGGCTGCGGCAGCAGGCTTTAGCAGTTTTGCAGGAACGGACAGCACATTATGCGGAGTTGATGGGTGTTGTTTATCAGAGTGTGAAGCTGTCTTCAGCGGCGAAACGCTGGGGTTCGTGCAGTATAAAGGGAAATTTGAATTTTTCGTGGCGGCTGGTATTTTATCCGCTGGCAGTTTTAGATTATGTTGTGGTGCATGAGCTGAGCCATATTGGCAATATGAATCACAGCCGCCGTTTTTGGCAGCGTGTAGCCAGTGTTTTACCTGATTATCAGATGCGGCAGCGTTGGTTAAAGCAGCAGGCGTATATTTTGCAGTGGTTAAGATAAAAACCCGCTTCTATATTTTGTATAGAAACGGGTTTTGTTTATGCTGCAAGTTTTTATTTTATTGTTGTTTGGGAGGCATCTGTGCCAGCAGGATCGCGGCAAAGACCAGTACGCAGCCTCCTATTTCACGCAGGGAAAGCTGTTCGCCCAGCAGCAGCCAGCCTGCGAAAACCGAAAAGACGGATTCCATACTTAAAATGATGGAAGCTAAAATAACATTGACGTATTTTTGACCAAGGATCTGCAGGGTATAGGCGATGCCGCAGGACATGATGCCGGCGTATAAGATAGGCAGCCAGGCCTGGTCAAGCGCTTCCCAGGACGGCGTTTCATAAAAGAAGATGGCAGGCAGACTTAAAATACCGCAGACGGCAAATTGCAGCAGCGACATCCGCACACCGTCTACCAATACGGAAAAACGTTCGATAGTGATGATATGCAGTGCGAAAAAGCAGGCGCAGGCCAAAATGATCATATCGCCGTAATTGACGCTGAAATTTTCGGTAATACAGATAAAATACATACCGACAGCGGCAATAAAAACGCTGAGCCATTGCAGTTTGGTAACGGTTTTGTGTACAATAAGCCCAAAAAGGGGCACGATAACGATATAGAGCGTAGTAATAAAACCGGCTTTGCCGACAGTGGTATGGCCGATACCGATCTGCTGCAGAGTACTGGCGATAGTCAGCACGATACCGCAGACGATGCCGCCGGTAATAAGGTCCTGCTGTTCTGTTTTGTTATCAGTACCCCAAATAGAAAAAGGTCTGCCTGCAAGCCGGTCAAAAAAGGCGACGCAGGGGATCAGAAAAACCGCGCCGATCAATGAGCGGAGGCCATTGAAGGTAAATGCGCCTACGTGGTCGGCTCCGACGCTTTGTGCGACAAAGGCCAGTCCCCAGATCAGGGCGCAGAAAAACAGCATCAGGCTGCCTTTTAATTGATGTTGCTGCATCTATAACACTCCTGTTGTTTATAAAAGTATGAACTTTTATATTTTAGCATTATTTTAGGGAAAGTTTAAGTAATTAGGCAAAATTTTATAATTCGGAAAATTCAGCAGATAGTGCATTAATGGCAGATGGTGTTATAATTAATGTAAATATTTAGAAAAGATGGTGGCAGATTGATGAGCAGGGACTTTTTTGTGGCAGATTTTGAGTTTACTCAATACACCAAAAGAATGGGACGTCCACGAGGATTTTTTTCAGAAATAATTGAGATCGGCGCGGTGAAAATAGATGGAAATTCCCTTGCGGTCACAGGTAAGATCCAAAATTTTGTCCATCCGCATTTTTATCCGAAGCAGGCTAAAGAGGGAATGGATTTTTGTATGATCACTGAAAAGGATATGGAATCAGCAATAGAATTTGGAGAGATGCTTGAACAGATCAAAGCTTTATATGTACCGGGGCAGACTTATTTTGTGGCCTGGGGTGATGAGGATTATAAGGTGGTGGCGGAAGGCTGCAGACGGCATAAATTTGAAAATCCTGTTTTACCTGAAGACTATCTTGATCTGGCGGCAGCTTATAAGCTGCTGAAAGGCGATACGTATACGACCGGGCTGAAGAAGGCAACAGAAGAACAAAACGTTGATACAGGCGGTTTGTGGCATACTGCTTATGACGATGCTGCCAATACCGGCAAGCTGCTGGTAAAATTGCTTGCTGACGGCTGGAAGCCGGAGGCTTACCGGGACGAGGCAGCAGAGCTGCATAAATAAAATACAAAAAAAGCTTCGCAGCGGGTAATTTTATGCTGCGAAGCTTTTTTATAACATTTTTAATCGCGATACTTTTCGGGAAAGAAAATACGCAGAATATGTTCGTCGTGTTCTTTGCCAAGGGCGTTGCCGATAAGGAAGAAAATCAACGAAGCTCCGATGCCGATAACTATCTGGTGCAGATCAAAGAATTTGATTTGCAGCGCCATAGTAGTGCAGTAGGCGAGTACGCCGCCAGCCATAGCGAAAACGGCGCCGGTGCGGTTGGCTTTTTTCCAGAACAGCCCGAAGATCAGGACCCAGAAGAATGCTGTTTCCAGGCCTCCGAAAGCGAACATATTTATTTTCCAGATAACGCTGGGCGGGGCAATGGCAATAAAGTAAACTCCAAGGCCAAGGATAACGGTAGCACCCATGCTGAACAGACGTATCGTATTATTGGAAACTGTTTTATGGCGTTTGGAGCATTCGTGCATATATACGTCTTTGATGATAGCGGAAGAGGAGGCCAGCAGCAGGGAAGACACGGTAGAAATAGTTGCTGCGATAGGACCGATGATGGTGATGCCGGCCCAGAAGGGGTCCATGGTGCCAATGATAGTAAGCGGGGTGATGTTATCGACGCTGCCGCCGTAAGCCTGCAGGGTATCGGTAAGCACGCCCTTGGAAAGGACGCCGATCCAGGTAGCGATCAGAGTCATGGCGCCGATAACGACGGTGCCGATAATCATAGCGTTATGCAGGGCTTTGGTGTTTTTGTAACTGATGCCGCGGACTACTGATTGCGGTAGTGCCAGTGTACAGACACCAACAAGCAGCCACTGGCTGATATAGAGCGAGATCGGCATTTTGCCGCGGGAAAGCGGTTCCAGCATATCGGGATGATTGGTTTGGATATGGGTCATGATTTTTTCATAACCGCCTCCTGTTTCCAGCATTGAGAAGAACAGGATAAAAAGGCCGATGATCATAGCGACGGCACAGATAGCGTCAGTAATGGCAACGCCTTTGAAGCCGCCAACAGTAGTATAAAAGACAACGATCAGGCCAAATAATGTCAGTCCAGTGACATAGGAGAAGCCTGTAACAGCTTCAAAGAGCTTGGCAGCTCCCACGAACTGGGCGACCATCGTCGCACAGAAGAAGGCAACGATCACCAGCGCGGAAATATTGGCAAGCAAATCGGATTGATAGCGGCTGCGGATAACATCGACTACTGTAACAGCGTCAATTTTGCGTGAAACCATAGCGATCTTTTTGCCGAAAATACCTAAAACGAGGAAGATGACTACGACTTGTACGATCGCCATATAAAGCCAGCCATAACCGATGGCCCAGGCCATACCGGGACCACCGACAAAGGTGCTGACTGAGCTGTAGGTCGCAACGGTAGTCATAGCCAGGACAAAACCGCCCAGACTGCGGCCGCCGATAAAATAATCTTTAGCAAAGTTCTGCTGGCGGTCGCCGCGGGAAGCTCGCTGCACCCAAAAGCTGACGCCAAGCATAAAGGCAAGGAATAAAAGAACAGGCCAGAGGTGGAAGAAATTACCCATTGATTTCATCCTCCTTGTCGTCCAAGTCCATATCTTTAAAGATGCAATTGGCAAGAATTACAGAAACGACGATGGCAAACAGCCAGGTGCCGATGCAGCCTGCCCAGACCCACAGGGGCGTCTGGAAAAATTCTACCTTAACGTCAGCAAGACCAAAGCCTGCGACGCACCAAAAGACGATGACAATAAGAAGGGCTAACCAGGTGGCATTTGCTTCCCGATTAGCCTGTTTGAATTTTTCTTTACGATTCATTTTTTGCTCCTTCTGCAGTATCGGCCAGGATGAAAAGAGTGAGCGGTCCGGTCTGCGGGATTTATCGCTATTATTGTACCACATTTTTGTTATTTGCCAAGCTATTTATCAGATAAAGGAGATATTTTTGGGAACTGGACGATTATCAAAACGTTTGAGCAAAAACGTTGCGTCAGGCGAAGATAAAAAGTTCTTGTATGTCTTGTGGGGGGGTACTCTTGTGCTATAATAAGGACAGAGGGGAACGGAGGGAGAATATGTTTTATAAAAAAGTAACTTCCCGTGATCATAAATGGTTTTTTCTACTGCGTTATGGTGATTTAAAAGAGGGTTTGGAAATGTGGAGCAGCCGCAGTTTAAAATGGCAGTATTTTGATTATCAGCAGAGCAGAAGCCTGCAGGCGATTTTGAATGACACTGACTTATGTAATGATATTATGCCGGAAGAAGCCGCAGATATCATAAAAAAATATCTTGATCAGGAGCAAGGATAGATTCCCTGCTCTTTTTTATTTGACAATTTATAAAAGTAGCTGCCGGAGCAGGTCGGTGCTATAATAGATAATATCCTGTAAATTGTGAGGTAATAATGATGATTAATGAAACACGTATTTTAAATGAATTTATAGAACTGGTCAGTGTGCCCTGTCCTAGTAAGGACGAAAAGGCCGAAGCCGATCTGCTGGTACAGAAGCTGCAGGCAATGGGACTGGAAGTAAAAGTGGACGATGCCGGCAGGAAGATCGGCGGGACAACAGGCAATGTGTGGGCATTTTTACCGGGCAATGTAGAGGGTGCAGCCGGACTGTTTTTTGAAGCACATATGGATTCAGTGCCGCCGACAACGGGAACGAAGGTCGTGCGCAGGGACGGAGTCCTTTATTCTGACGGAACTACTACTTTAGGCGGTGATGATAAAGTTGGTATAGCGGCTGTGCTGGAAGCAGTGCGGGCCGTGCAGGAGCAGAATATCCCGCATGGCGATATCCAGCTGTGCTTTACGATTGCCGAAGAGATCGGTTGTTTGGGAGTGGTCAATCTTGACCCGAAGGATATCAGGGCTGATCTCGGTTATTGCCTGGATATCGGTGGTGCGCCCGGTATCGTTACGAACTCTGCGCCGCGGCTGTTCGATATTTATTTTACAGTCAAAGGTAAGTCGGCTCATGCAGGTATCGAGCCTGAAAAAGGTATCAATGCCATTATGCTGGCGGCGAAAGCTTTGACGGCGCTGCCTGCTTACGGACGTCTTGATGAAGAAACTACATTAAATATAGGACAGATCGAAGGCGGTGCTGCAACAAACATCGTTGCGGAGCAGGCTAAATTCGTGATCGATATGCGCTGTATGGACCCTGATAAGCTGGAGCGGCTGAAGAATGAAACGATCAGGTGTATCAGAGAAGTGGTTGAAGCCGGCGGCGGTATTTTAGAGGTTGATCCGGTAGAAGGCTGTCCTGCTGTTCATGTAGCGGAAGACCATACGGCGGTATTGCTGGCTAAGCAGGCAGCCGATAATCTGCAGCTGCCTTTTGAACTGACGAAAACAGGTGGCTGCAGTGACGGCAATTTCCTCTGCGGCTATGGTTTGCCCTGCGTGCTTCTAGCTACAGGTATGAACAAGGTCCATACTACAGAAGAGTGCCTGCGTGAGTGTGATTTGTACGACTGCGCTCGCTGGGTAACGGAAATAATCCGAATTACCGGGGAAAAATAGCCAGGCTGTTTTCACAATAACCAAAAACAGAAAATTACATTAAACGAGAAAAATGAAAAAGAATATTGACTTTGTGTAAAAACATATCTATAATTGATAGTGCCGAAAGTTTTGGGTGTCCTCCTGAAATACTTGGCGTGGAGCCGTAAGTTTTTGCTTACGGCTTTTTTATATAAAGAAAAGTTTAGTGTCAGGAAAATAGTGTATACTTTGTCAGTTTAATTGACTTTAGCCGTTAATTTTTATATAATTTTTTATTATGATGTTTCGACTTTAAAGGAGCGATAAAACGATTATGAAGTACATGACTGGTAATGAAATTCGTGAGAAATTTTTAAAATTCTTCGAAGATAGAGGACATTTGATCCTGCCCAGCGCGTCACTCATTCCTCAGGATGATCCGACGCTGCTTTTGATTGGCGCCGGTATGGCTCCTTTCAAACCTTTTTTTACAGGTAAAATGAAACCGCCTTCTCCTCGTATTGCGACCTGCCAAAAATGCGTGCGTACAGGCGATATTGAGAATGTCGGCCGTACTGCCCGCCACCATACTTATTTTGAAATGCTTGGTAATTTCTCTTTCGGCGATTATTTTAAAAAAGAGATCATTCCCTGGAGCTGGGAATTTGTTACCAAAGAGTTGGGGATTCCTGCTGATAAGCTGTGGATTACTATCCATACCGAAGATGATGAAGCTTTTGATATCTGGCATAATGTCGTTGGATTGCCTGAAGAACGCATCGTACGGTTGGAAGAGAATTTTTGGGAGATCGGCAGCGGCCCCTGCGGTCCCTGCTCCGAGATTCATGTCGATCTGGGTGAAGAACGCGGCTGCGGCAAACCGACTTGTGCTGTAGGCTGCGATTGTGACCGTTTCCTGGAAATCTGGAATCTGGTATTCACTCAATATAATCAAAATGAAGATGGTACTTATACGCCGCTGGCTAACAAAAATATTGATACCGGTGCCGGTCTCGAACGTTTGGCTTCCGTGCTGCAGGGCAAACCGTCTAATTTTGAAACGGATCTGATTTTCCCGATCATTGAATATGCATCTGAAGTAGCGGCTGTAGAATATGGCAGAGAAAGAAAAACCGATATTTCTTTGAAGGTAATTGCCGACCATGCCCGCAGTATGACTTTTATGATCGCCGACGGTATCCTGCCTTCCAATGAAGGCCGTGGTTATGTTTTACGTCGCATTCTGCGCCGTGCTGTACGTCACGGACGTTTGATCGGCATCGACAAAATGTTTTTGGCCGGTGCTGTGGATGTGGTTATTGAAATGTACGGTCATGTTTATCCAAACCTGGTCGAAAAACGCGAATATATCCAAAAAGTTATCGAAATGGAAGAAACAAGCTTCCTGCGTACTCTGCGTCAGGGCAGTGAACTGCTGAGCGACGAGATAGCTAAATTAGAGGCGGCAGGCGCTACGGTACTGGATGGAGCTACAGCTTTTAAACTGAACGATACCTTTGGCTTTCCGTGGGAACTGACTGCTGAAATCTTGGAAGAAAACGGAATGACGATGGATAAAGCTGGTTTTGACGCGGCGCTGGAGGTTCAGCGTAAAATGGCGCGTGAAGCCCGTGATGATAAAGCAGGCCGTCCGGTTATTTATAATACCCGCGGTATTGATATTGCTTCCTTAAAGGTTGATGAAGCTGCAGATACAGGTAAAATCGTTATGCTGTACCCTGCGCATGACGCACAGCCGATCGAAAATGCAGAAGATGGTAAAGACGTTGCCGTTATTCTTGATGTTACTGCCTTTCATGCTGAAGGCGGCGGCCAGTTAGGTGATTTGGGCCGTATCACTGCTCCTACAGGTGTGATTGAAGTTGAAAATACCAAAAAACTGCCGGACGGCGCTACGATCCAGATTGGGCGTGTAGTTGAAGGTACGGTCAATGTGGGCGATGCGGTAACTTACGAAGTAAACAGCTGCCGCAAAAGCGATATTGCCCGTAATCATACGGCAACGCATTTGCTGCACGCAGCTTTGAAATCTGTCTTAGGCGGTCATGTCAATCAGGCAGGCAGTTATGTAGGTCCGGACCGTCTGCGTTTCGACTTTTCGCATTTCTCGCCGGTAACAGAAGAAGAACTGAGCCGCGTCGAAGCTATTGTTAATGAAGAGATTTTGACAGCCAAGGGTGTGACCATTGAAGAACTGCCGATTGAAGAAGCTAAAAAACGTGGTGCGATGGCGCTGTTTGGCGAAAAATATGGTGATATCGTGCGTGTCGTTACTGTACCGGGTTTCTCTATGGAATTCTGCGGCGGCGTTCATGTGACTAATACCGCTCAGATCGGTATGTTTAAAATAATTTCCGAGTCCAGCACCGGTGCTGGCGTTCGCCGTATCGAAGCTGTGACAGGGCATGGTGCTGTGGCTCATGTCAACGAAATGGAAGCTATGGTAAAAGGCCTGGCTGCAAGCTTGAAATGCCGTGTAACTGATGTGCCTGCACGTTTGACAGCTCTGCAGGGCGAACTGAAAGCTGTTGAGCAAAAAGCTGCCGAGCTGGCCGATAAGATCGCTAAAGCTCAGGTCAGTGACGTTGACAGTCAGATTCGCGACATCAAAGGTATCAAAGCTTTAGTGCAGCAGGTCAGTGTCGATGATATCGAAGCACTGCGTAATCTGGGTGACCAGATGCGTGATAAGGTCGGCGGCGTCGTTGTGCTGGCTTCAGTATTTGCCGACGGCAAGATCAGTATTCTGACTATGGCTACGAAAGATGCTGTCGCTAAAGGTATCCATGCCGGCAACATTGTCAAAGAGGTTGCCAGGATCTGCGGCGGCGGCGGCGGCGGACGTCCTGATATGGCACAGGCAGGCGGTAAAGATGCTTCTAAATTAGGTGAAGCGTTGGAAGCAGCCTGGGGCGTTATCGAAACACAGGTAAAATAATAAATTGTGTAAAAAAATTTAAAGGCCGAGAGTATTCTCGGCCTTTATTTATACAAGTTCACAGTTATTTTATATTTTTTTGTCTCAAGGTATGCTACAATAGTAGTGTATCTATATCAAACGGTTGTTCAACAAGGGAATTTTTTATCAAGGAGGGATCAACGATGACTCAGGTATCGCAGGAAACAATGATGTTCAAGCGCAACAATGAAAATAAAGACGTCTCGCAAACAATCAGCGAGGTGTGCAAAGCGCTGGAAGAAAAAGGCTATAATCCTATTGACCAGCTCGTAGGTTATCTGCTCAGCGGCGATCCTACATATATTACCAGTCATGATGACGCACGCACGAAGCTGCGTCGTTTTGAACGTTATGAGCTTATTGAAGAACTGGTAGTAAAATATTTGGAAAAAAACACAAAATAAGACGGGGAGAGCTGCTTACATGAGAAGTATGTCTCTGGATGTCGGCACGCGGACTATCGGCGTAGCCGCCAGTGATCTGATGGGGATGATCGCCAACGGGGTGGAAACAATCCGTCGTACCAGTGTAGAACGTGATCTGCAGCGTATCGGCGAGCTTATCGCTGAATATGAAGTAGATACGATGGTGGTAGGTTATCCTAAGAATATGAACGGCAGTGTAGGCGAACGTGCGCAGAGCTGCGAGGATTTTGCCAGAGTGATCGGCGAAAGGTTCCCGCAGCTTAAAATCGTCTTATGGGACGAGCGTCTTTCGACAGTTGCCGCTGAAAAAGTTTTGATAGATGCCGACCTGCGCCGCAGCAAACGCAAAAAAGTTATCGACATGATGGCGGCTGTGGTGATTCTGCAAAATTATCTGGATAGTCCACAAAGTAAAAGGACGGAATGAAAGTATGGCGAAAAAAATATTTATCGGCTTTGTTGCGCTGGTTCTGGTTGCTTTCGTGCTGCTGTTCCAGTTCGGAGGCCGTGCTGCCGAAGAGCTCACTAAAAAGCTTCTGGCAGAGCAGACTGCGCTGCAGGGGACTTTAAAAGCCGAAGAGATTCAGGCTAACTGGTCGGGTGATGTTATTTTCAAAAATGTCGTCTGGGTAGGGCCGGATGGCAAAACGATTGCCGAAATACCTCTGGCTACGGTATCTGTCAATTTATTTGACGCTTTGCTGAAAGGCGGTACCGGAGCTTCTGTTGGTGATGTGGTGATCGATAAGCCCAGTTTTTTTGTGTCTTATAATAAAAAAGACGGTTTGAACATTGTCAATTATATCAATTTTCAGGTTGAAGAAGAGCAGAAGAACAATGAGCTGCTGACTGTAAAAAAGGCGGCTGCAGCAACGCAGTTCCGCGGTTTGATGGAAATCAAGGACGCGAAGGTGAATCTGCTGCTGGAGAACAAGCCGCTGGATTTTGATAAAGTACAGTTCCAAGGAAATTTTAAACAATATCCAAAAATCAAATACGGTCTGCGTGTTAAAGACGGTAAAAGCGATATTATCGCTGACATCCAAAATGATTCAGGCACGACGGCAGTTGTGGCAGAGGTAAAGAAAATGCCGCTGCAGAATATCCTGAATGTTTTGCCGCAGGCTGCTGATGTGGTGATCACTGAAGGTAATCTGCCTGACGTAAAAATCAGGGCTGATAAAGCCGATGATAAATGGACTTTGAATATCGACGGTACGATAGACGGTTTGAAAGGTTCTTTGATCAATTATCCTGTAACGAAAGGCAGCGGCAGGTTTTCGGCTGATACCGAGGCTTTGAAGTTTGCCGGACTGAATCTGGAGGTTGCCGGACAGACGGTGATCATAGACGGCAATGTTTATTATGCTGAAAAGCCGGAGGCAAAACAGACATATGCTTTGACTGTTAATGCGCCGAGCTTTGTGATAGAAGCTTTGAGTTCGGGCCTGGGCTTGAAGGATGCTGTTACCGCTTTGGGCAAGGTCAAGGGTACTATCGACAAACCTGAGGCTGAAGGCACCTTCGGACTTGATAAGCTGGCCTACGATCCGCTTTATATTACTGCGCTCAGCGGCAAGTTTCTGTATAAAGACGGAAAGCTTAATATCGGTGATGCTATTGGTAATGTTTATGCTGGTCAGGTCAATGTCAATGGTCAGATTGATACTAAAACCAAAGACTTCAAACTGGAAGTACAGGGTATAGACCTCGACAGCTCCGTAGTTACGGAAACGCAGGTCGACGGTCCGCTGTCATTTAAAATGCTGGCGATAGGAACTGCTGATGCAGGCAGTGCCACAGGTGCGGGCAGCTTCCGCATCGAGGAAGGCAAGTACATGATGCTGCCGTTCCGTTCCATCAAAGGTTCGATCACCAGACAGCAGGGAAAATTTGCTTTTTCCAATATCAAGATCGCTACCGCTGTCGGCAGCTTTGATACTAATATCATAGTTAAAGATAACGGTAAGCTTGGATTTGATCTGGATAAAGGTTTTTTAGCTGCACAGCTTGGTGAAAAATGATAAATTGACAGCATTACTGTAAATGATATAAAATGTATATAATTTAGAAACGAGGTGTCGTAATGGACCAAACAGAAAATAAAGAAAATATGGAAGCTATGGAAGAAGAACAAATCGTAGTTATTACTGACGATGAAGGCAACGAATTATATTTTCGTGAAGAAATGGTAGTACCTGTAGGCAAGAAAAATTTCGCTATTTTAGCGCAGATCAATTTGGAAGACTGCGAATGTGAAGATGAAGATTGTCACTGCCATGAACATGAGGAAGACGAAGAAGAAAATGTGATTATCGCCCGTATTGAGTTTGATGAAAACGGCGAAGAAGTTTATTTAGCTCCTACAGACGAAGAGTTTGATGAAGTAAAAGCTGCTTACGAAAAACTCATGGAAGACTGGGACGAAGAATAACAACTGCTAGTGCCGGACATACTGTCCGGCACTTTTTGAGCTTTATTATCTCTGGTGTGAAGGGAATGGAAAAATGAGGAAGGTACTGCCATTTTTTTTAGGCATCTTTCTGGTAGTTGTAGTAGGTGCTTACTGGGTATTGAACTACACTGGCAGCAATAAAGATCTGGCGACTGGAAGCCCGTATCTGATTACGGTTGAGCCGGGGATGACTACTGCGGATATCGCAAATCTTCTGCATAAGCAGAAATTGGTGAAAACTCTGGAAGCATTTCGAATGGAAGCCAAATTCCGTGGATTGGAACGCGATCTGCAGGCCGGGCGTTATGAAATAACAGCCGGGATGTCTAACAGTGAGATCGTTGAAGTTCTGTCAAAGGGACAGGTGCAGCGGGTGAGGTTTACGGTTCCAGAAGGCTTTACCGTAGTTAAAACTGCGAAAAAAATTGAGGCTGAAGGTCTTGGTTCTGCTGAAAAGTTCATCGAAGCCGCGCGTAATTATACTCCATATCCCTATATGGAAACCAGTGATCCTAATGTTATTTATAAGGCGGAAGGATTTATTTTTCCCTCTACCTATATGTTTGACATCGGTATGAATGAAAAAGATATGCTGGCCATGATGGTCAAGGAATTCAATACGCAGATGAACAAAGAAAATATTCCGGAAGAAGCAGAAAAACAGAAAATGTCGATCAGAGATCTGGTAAATATGGCAGCCCTGGTAGAGATGGAAGCTGTTTTTAAAGAAGAACAGCCGCGCATTGCCGGAGTTTTTCTGCGTCGCTTAGAGATTTATATGCCGATTCAGTCAGATACTACTATTCAGTATATTTTGGGGACTCAAAAAGAAGAAATTACAATTGCAGATACCAGGATCCAAAACCCTTATAACACTTATCAAAATCCAGGTTTGCCGCCGGGACCGATTTCCAGTCCTGGGATGAGTGCGATCAAGGCTGTTTTAAATCCTGAAAAAACGGAGTATTTATACTTTGTTGCTGAAAAAGACGGACATCACCGTTTTACGAAAACTTATGCCGAGCATTTGAAGGCAATCGAAGATATTCATGGACCACAATAAGGAAGTAATATGACGAGAATGAAAAATAAGCCGGAGCTTTTGGCGCCGGCAGGAAATATGGAAAAATGTAAAATAGCTTTGCGTTATGGCGCTGATGCCGTTTATTTGGGTGGTAAGATGTTTGGGCTGCGGGCTTTTGCCAATAATTTCAGTATTGAAGAAATTGCAGAAGCGGCTGCTTACGCGCACGGACTTGGCAAAAAGATCTATGTGACGGTTAATATTTTTGCCCATAACGAAGATTTGGCCAGACTGCCGGACTATCTGCTGGAATTGCAGCAGGCCGGAGTTGACGCTTTGCTTATTTCTGATCTGGGTGTTTGGAACGTGGCACGTCAGACTGTACCGGAAATGCCGCTGCATGTAAGTACGCAGGCTAATACAAGTAACTGGGCAGCAGTGCAGGCATGGAAGGCACTGGGAGCTGAACGTGTCGTACTGGCACGCGAGCTGTCACTGGAGGAAATCCGGGAAATCGGTGCAAGGACTGATGTTGAGCTGGAAGCCTTTGTGCATGGAGCAATGTGTATCTCATATTCCGGCCGCTGTCTGCTCAGCAGTTATCTGACTGGACGCGACGGCAACCGTGGTGCCTGTGCGCAGGCCTGCCGCTGGGAATACAGCCTTATCGAAAAGAACCGTCCTGATGAAGGCTTTGATATTGAAGAGGATGAACGCGGTACTTATGTAATGAATTCAAAAGATCTGTGTCTGATCGATCATATTCCTGATTTGATCGAGGCGGGCATTTGCAGCCTGAAAATCGAAGGGCGTATGAAAAGTATCCATTATGTAGCGACTGTGGTCAGCGTATACCGTAAAGCGATCGACGCTTACTGGAACGATCCAAAAAAATATCAGGTCACGGATGAATGGCGTCAGGAGTTGGAAAAAGTTTCTCACCGGCCGTATACAAAAGGGTTTGCTTTTGGCAAACCAGGCAGTGACGGACAGGTCTATACGACCTCCAGTTATGAACAGACACATGATTTTGTCGGTATCGTGCTTGCATATGATGCTGCCGCTAAACGCGCTTATATCGAACAGCGCAACAATGTGAAAAATGGCGAGGTATTGGAACTGCTGATGCCGGACGGGGAACTGTTCCCGCTAACTTTAGAGGATATGCGTAATGCAGACGGAGAAAGTATCGACTGTGCACCGCATGCTCAACAAAAATTTTCTATCGTCAGCGACAGGGCTTTGATGCCTGATTCGCTGCTGCGGAGGAAGGTAATATGTTAGAAGACCGAAGTACCATCTACGCGAAGGTGGCGCCTGAGCGTATAGCAGACGTAAACTGGATCATGGAGGGCTATGAGCATCTGGCCTTAGTCAGCACGATTGATCATCAGGAAGGCATCATTCTTTTGCGTGGTACGCCTGATACCTATAATGATGTTTTAGAAATTGTTGAAAATATGCCGTTTTCAGTAGAAATTCTTGAAAGTTTTAATGAAGCTTTGTAGGCAAATTGTCAAAAGTGTGATAAAATATTTGGGTATCGTATTATTTTATAAAAAAAGTGAGGTAAGGATTTATGCCGCGTATCGGTAAAATCTTTGATTTTCTGGAAAAAGAACATTTGGATTGCGTCGTTATTAAAGACGTTAATACAATTCGCTATTTGACCGGCTTCAGAGGTGATTCGAGCATTCTTTATGCCGATGACCGTCGGGCTGTCCTTGTCACTGATGGCAGATACTTGTATCAAGCAAGGGCAGAAGCCAAATGCTGCCATATCGTCGAATATGCGGAAAACATCTGGCATACAGTTGCCGAATTGGCGCAGGATGCTAAAACAGTTGGTTTTGACGGCGATTATTTCACTTATAATGACTTCAATACTTTGCAGGAGCTTCTATGCGGCAAAGAACTGAAGGTCATTGACCTGAAATATATCCGTATGGTCAAAGATAAACGCGAGCTGGAATTGATGTGGCGCGCTGTAAAAATTGCCGACGAGGCGTATTTGCGGTTGCTGGATGAATTACAGCCCGGCATGACTGAAAAAACTCTGGCTGGCCGCCTGGAATACTATATGCGCAGCCTGGGAGCAGAAAAACTCGCTTTTGAAACTATCGTAGCTTCGGGTGAACGTTCTGCGCTGCCGCATGGTATCGCTTCCGATAAAGAAGTGGAGATCGGCGACTTTATTACTTTTGATTTCGGTGCAGTTTATGACGGCTATCATTCTGATATGACCCGTACCGTTGTCTTGGGGATGGCCAACTCATGGCATAAAGAAATTTATACCATTGTTGAAGAAGCCCAGTGGCGCGGTTTGAAAAATGCTAAACCCGGTATTACCGGTGCAGAGCTGGACGCTGTTGTCAGGGATTATATAACTTCCCGGGGGTATGGCGAAAACTATGTGCATGGGCTGGGACATGGTATCGGTCTTGAGATCCATGAAATGCCGAATATCAACAAACGCGGTCAGAATGTAATTTTGCAGCCCGGTATGACATTTACTGTTGAACCTGGTATTTACATCCCCGGCAAGGGCGGTGTACGTATAGAAGACACGGTTGTGTTGACCGACGAAGGCGCAAAAGTGCTGACCGGGGTTAAAAAACAGCTGATGGAAATTGTTTAATTTTTTATATAGGAGGACTATTTATGATTTCTACTAACGAATTTAAAACTAATGTGACTGTTACTATTGACGGCGATGCCTGGCAAGTCGTTGAGTTCCAGCATGTAAAGCCTGGTAAGGGTGCAGCTTTTGTCCGCGCTAAAATGCGTAACATGTGTACTGGTTCTGTTGTTGAACGTACCTTTAATGCAGGCGAACGTCTGCCGAAAGCACGTGTTGACCGTCGTGAAATGCAATATTTATATGAATCTGACGGACAATATGTTTTTATGGATAACGAAAACTATGAGCAGACCGAATTGACAAAAGAGCAGTTGGGTAATGCTTTGAACTTCCTGAAAGAAAATATGGATGTTAAAATCATGGTTTACGAAGGTCGTATTCTCGGTGTTGACCTGCCGAATACTGTTGAACTGACCGTAGTTGAAACCGATCCCGGCATCCGCGGCGATACCGCTACCGGCGGCAGCAAACCGGCTAAAATGGATACCGGTTATGTTGTAAAAGTTCCTCTGTTCATCAACGAAGGCGATGTTCTTCGTATCGATACCAGAACCGGCGAATATATCGAACGTGCATAATTAAAAGCGACTGTTTAAACAGCGGTGAATTTACTTTCGCCGCTGTTTTTTTATGCATTTATACATAGTATTCACGCAGTAGTTATGGTATAATTAAAAGCAAAATAGGGTAAGTATATTCTGTTGCCGCACAGACAGGAGGTGGCATGGTAGTTGAAATCAGATTCTGAAGATAAAGAATTGGAAACCGGTACAGGGGAGTTTGTGAATGCAGACGATGCAGCTGAGGCAGAAGAACAGCTGCCTGACGAAATCGGTGATGTGAAAGTTGCCGACGAAGTAATCAGTATCGTTGCAGGACTGGCTGCGCAGGAAGTCAACGGTGTTATTGGTATGAGCGGCAGTTTTGCCGAAGGCCTGAATGAATTTTTAGGTAAGAAAAGTTTTGCCAAGGGTGTACGGATCACCGTCGATGGGCATGTTGTGACAGCCGCAGTTTATGTTAATGTTGAATATGGTTCATGTATCCCTGAAATAGCTTTGGAAATACAGGAAAAGGTTAAAGAAGCAATCGAGAACATGACCGGTTATGAAGTCAAATTCGTCGATGTGCATATACAGGGCGTGGCGCGCCGACCCAAGAGCGAATTGGAAGAGAGCCTGGAAAAAATGGACGCCGCCCATGAAAATTTCTTTGGTGAGGAGTGAGTTATTTTGGGAATACCTGATAGAATAATTTTAACTTTATACACTTTTTTGATGGCAGTAGTGGCCGTTTTGGTAGTGCTTTGCAGCTTGGGCGTTATCGGCCAGACTGCTATCACTGCTTTCTTTGCTACTATTCCCGGCAACTGGGAGTATGCGGTGGGCGGGATCATCATTCTGCTGGTAAGTATCCGCCTGCTTATTGCAGGTATTGGCGCGACTGGAATGACTTCGCTGACGATCAGCAGTGCCGATTCCGGTAAAGTATCTGTCGGTAAAAGCGCTATTGAAGATTATGTAGCGGAGATCGCTAAAGAGGTTTATGGTGTTTATGGTGTTAAGGTCGAAGCAAAAATGGGCGAAGAACATATCAGTATTCGCATCAATGCATCGATAGAGCCTGGTATAAATATTCCTGAAACTACAGATGAAATTAAATATAATGTACGTGATACGATCAAAAAGGTCTTGGGTATGGAGATCAAGGACATAGATCTGTTCTTCAAGCAGATCAAAGCGAAAGGCTGAGGAGGTAGACGGCATGCTTAACGAAATTTTCAGTGATCTTTGGAAGAATTACCGTGGCCGGCTGCTGGGGTCTATATTTGGTCTGTTTATCGGCGTAATGTTTTTGATCTTAGGCTTTCTGCAGACGATTTTTCTGCTCATATGTATTACTGCCGGGTTCTTCCTCGGCAATAAGCTGGACAAAAAAGAAGACCTGATGGAATGGCTGGACAGACTGCTGCCACCAGGCTATCATAAATAAATTTCAGACAAGAGAGGGCTAATATGATTCGCAGGATTGCAAGGGAATTGGTTTTACAAAGTTTGTTTCAGATAGATTTTGCTCAGGTCGACTGTGAGGCAGCGTTGAATGCTGCTGTTGAAGAACGGTCTGATAAAAGTGCTGAAAAAGCCAAAGAGTATGCACAAGATGTTTTAAATGGTGTTTTGGCTAATAGTGAAGCGATAGATGCCAGGATCAGTGAGTATGCTATTGACTGGACCTTGGAGCGTATGCCGGCTGTCGACCGTAATATTTTGCGGGTCGCCGTTTATGAAATGTTTTTTGCAGCAGAAAAGCTGGTGCCTAATGTGGCAATCAACGAAGCTGTGGAAATAGCGAAAATTTATGGAACAGATGATACTCCGCGGTTTATCAACGGAGTTCTAGGTAAAATGGTTCGCAGTGATGTCTAAAAATGAGGTCTATCTGGGCATTGATACCAGCTGCTATACAACGTCGGTCGCACTGATCGGCAGAGAAGGCGGACTGGTAGGTGAGGCCCGCAGGATTTTACAAGTGAAACCGGGCTGCAGAGGTCTGCAGCAGTCGGAGATGGTGTTTCAGCATACGCGTAACCTGCCGATTTTGCTGGAAGAGGTTTTAAAAAAGCCGCTGAAAGTCATCGGTATAGGTGTTTCTGCCCGTCCACGGCCCTTGGAAGATTCGTATATGCCAGCATTTTTGGTTGGGTTGGGCCTGGCGCGCTCTTTAGCGGCTGTAAACGAAATTCCGTTATGGCAGATCAGCCATCAGGAAAATCATTTGGAAGCCGGATTGTGGTCAGCGCAGGGGCCTGATGCCGACCGTTTTCTGCTTTTACATGCTTCCGGCGGTACTACTGACTTATTATTAGCGGAAAAACAAACTGACAGCACTTATGCACTGACACAGGCAGGCGGCAGCAAAGATCTGCATGCCGGTCAGTTTGTTGATAGAGTAGGTGTTGCGTTGGGACTGCAGTTTCCGGCAGGAGCCGCTTTAGAACAACTGGCGGCAACTGCGGCCGATTGCATCGAATTGCCGGTAGCAGTACGTCAGGGTGACGTCAGTTTATCCGGGCCTGCTACTGCTGCTTTGCGTAAAATCGAGGCTGGCGCTGATCCTACAGCTTTGGCGGCAGGTGTGCAATATGCCCTGGCAGAAACCTTTGTCAGGATGATCCGTAACGTGGCAGCGCAGAAAGAAATTTTTGATGTTTTGCTGGTAGGCGGTGTGGTTTCTAATGCTTATATCCGCCGTCATATGATAGAAAAACTTGCTAAACGCAGGATCAGGGTCTGGATACCCGAAAGCCGGTTTAGCCCCGATAATGCTGCCGGCTGCGCTGCTTATGCGTTCAGGCAGGGAGAAAGCAGTTATGAATGAAGTAATTTATTCCGTAAGTGAATTGAATTTGATGATCAAAAGCCTACTGGAGGGCGATCGTACTTTTACTAATATCCAGATCCAGGGTGAAATCTCTAATTTTAAACGTTATTCTTCAGGGCATTGTTATTTTACCTTGAAAGATGCCGGCGGCGTACTGAAAGCAGTTATGTTTCGCAATCAGGCGCGCAGTCTGCGATTTGAACCGCAAAACGGTGATACTGTTGTGGCTATCGGGCGTGTCGGAGTGTACGAGCGCGATGGCGTTTATCAGCTTTATACAGACCTGCTGCTGCCGTTAGGTGCTGGAGATCTGATGCTGGCTTATGAAGAATTAAAGAAAAAACTTACTGAGGAGGGGTTGTTTGACAGTGAACGTAAACGTGAACTGCCGCTGAACCCTAAAACAGTTGGAATGATAACATCGCCTTCCGGTGCTGCTGTACGTGATATGATTACTGTCGCGCGGCGGCGCAATCGCGGCATCAAGCTGTTGCTGTTTCCTGTCAAGGTGCAGGGAGATGGTTCTGCTGCTGAAATTGTCAGGGCGATCCGGTTTATGAATAAACACCGTTTGGCTGATGTCCTGATCGTTGGACGCGGCGGCGGTTCCATAGAAGAATTGTGGGCTTTTAATGAAGAGCCTGTTGTGCGTGCTATTGCTGCGTCTGAAATACCAGTAGTTTCAGCAGTAGGGCACGAAACTGATTTTACATTGTCAGATTTTGCTGCTGACCGCAGGGCAGCTACGCCTTCACAGGCTGCAGAGCTGGTTGTTGCAGATGCTGATTCGTATCTGCGCTATGTTGAGGAACTGACAGCACGCGGCGAGCGGGTGCTTGTGCATCAACTGGAACAGGCGCAGCATAAGCTGCAGCGTCTGCAGGGATCATGGGCTTTAGCCAAGCCGGAACGCTGGCTGGAGCCATTGCAGCAGCGTACGGATATGGCGATGCGGCAGCTGCAGGGCAGGATGGAAAGTATTCTGCAGAAACGGCAGCACAAGTTTGGACTGCTGGCAGCGCGGCTTGATGCTTTATCACCGCTGACGGTACTTGCCAGAGGTTATTCGATAACCAAGACAGACTCAGGCAGGGCTTTGCGCAGTATTGCAGATGTGCGCTGGGGAGAAGAACTCAGGACTCAGGTTGCTGACGGTGATGTGATATCGGTTGTGCAGCAGGTAGAAAGGCGTGAAAAACAATGACGATGAAAAAAATCGCCAAAAACATAAAGTTTGAAGAAGCGTTGGCCGAGCTGGAACAGCAGGTACAGCTGCTGGAAAGTGGAGAACTGCCGCTGGAAGAAGCGCTGGCAGCGTTTCAGCAGGGCGTTGCTTTGAGTAAGGTATGCATGACTAAACTCAATACGGTGCAGCAGGAAGTAGAAAAAATCGTCGTTACTGCTGACGACGATAACGAATATGAACTGGAAACATTCGCAGAGCTGGAGGATTGACATGGATTTTAATAAGTATTACGAAGACAGGCAGAAGCTGGTCAATACTTTTCTGGAAAAACGTTTGGAAAAAAAGGGCATCTCGCGTGTCGATGAAGCAATGGCTTACAGCCTGCTGGCAGGTGGCAAGCGTATCCGTCCCATAATTTTAATGGCAACAGCCGATGCTTTGGGTGTCAGCGGTTATAATTTTCTGCCGGTAGCCTGTGGTTTAGAAATGATCCACACCTATTCGCTGATCCATGATGATCTGCCTTGTATGGATGATGATGAATATCGTCGCGGCCGTTTGACCAACCACAAGGTTTTTGGGGAAGCGCTGGCGCTTTTGGCTGGTGACGCTTTACTGACCCTTGCCTTTGAAGTGATGCTGGAACAAAAAAACGTACCAGCGGAAGCTTTGATCGAAACTGTGCGCGAAGTGGCAATGTGTGCCGGAAACTTCGGTATGGTCGGCGGTCAGGTCATTGATCTTGATTCCGAAGGCAGGCAGATCAGTGAAGAAGAACTGCGTAAGCTGCATGCAGGCAAAACAGGAGCACTTTTCATTGCGGCAGTTCGCAGTGGTGCGCGATTGTCTGGTGCTGCCAGTGATGAGCTGCTGGCTTTGACAAAATTTGCCGATCTTCTGGGGCTTGCTTTCCAGATCACAGACGATATCCTTGATGTCGAGGGTGATGCTGCTCAGATGGGCAAGGCAGCGCATAGTGATGAGAAAAAGCATAAGTCCACTTATGTGACCTTATATACTTTGGAAGGCGCCAAAGCACTGGCTCAGAAAACTGTTGACGAGGCGCTGGGCTGTCTGGAAATGTTTGGAGAAAATGCCGAAGCTCTGCGTGAGATTACAAAAATGATGTGCGGGCGTAAAAGCTAAGTTATTTGTTATTGAGAAGAAAGGCGGATTGCTGAATGCAAAATGAGCAATTATTGCAAAAAATAAATTCTCCCGCAGATCTGAAAATGCTGACTCTGGATGAAATGAAGCTTTTAGCAGGCGAGATCAGGCAGCTGATCATTGATGTCGTTTCTAAAAACGGCGGCCATTTAGCTCCTAATTTAGGTGTGGTAGAACTGACTTTGGCTTTGCATAAAGTATTTACGACACCGAAGGATAAAATTATCTGGGACGTAGGCCATCAGTCATACATCCATAAAATACTGACGGGGCGTAAGGACCAGTTTCCGACGCTGCGGCAATATAAAGGCCTGTCAGGATTCCCGAAGCGTAAAGAAAGCGAGCACGATGCTTTTGGTACAGGACATTCCAGCACATCCATCTCAGCTGCTTTGGGGATGGCTGTAGCACGTGATCTTAAAGGTGAAGATAATAATGTTATTGCCGTTATCGGTGATGGTTCGATGACTGGCGGTATGTCTTTTGAAGCTTTGAATAATGCCGGCGATCTGCATAAAAAAATGATCGTTATTTTAAACGACAACGAAATGTCTATTTCTAAAAATGTCGGCGCGATGTCACAGTATTTGTGCGATCTGCGCACAGGTGAAACCTATAACAAAATCAAACACGATGTTGAAGGCTGGCTGAAAAGCCTGGACTTCGGCACTGATGTTTTAAATGCTATCGAACGTGTTAAAGGCAGTGTAAAGTACCTGATGGTACCAAGCTCTGTTTTTGAAGAGTTGGGCTTTAAATATCTTGGCCCGATTGACGGCCATGATTTGAATAAGCTGCTGGAGGTTTTGGAAGCGGCAAAGCATGTCGATGGTCCTGTTTTAGTGCATGTGATCACTAAAAAAGGTAAAGGCTATGAACCTGCAGAAAAAAGTCCGAATAAATTTCATGGTACGGGTCCGTTTGAGATTGCGACAGGTAAAAAAATCACCGATCCGCAGGCTCCGATCGCTTACACGGAAATGTTTGGTAAAACTTTGGTCGAATTAGCTGAACAAGATGCGGATATTGTTGCTATCACAGCGGCTATGCCTGACGGCACCGGTCTTAATAAATTTGCCGAATGCTATCCGCAGCGCTTTTTGGACGTAGGTATCGCTGAGCAGCATGCTGTTACTGCGGCTGCCGGTATGGCGGCTGCTGGAATGAAGCCTGTTGTTGCGGTGTATTCTACATTTTTACAAAGAGCGTATGATTCGGTGCTGCACGATATCTGCATGCAGGATCTGCATGTAACGATGTGCCTTGACCGTGCCGGTATCGTCGGTGACGACGGTTTTACACATCATGGTGTTTTTGATTATGCTTATCTGCGTTCGATGCCCAGGATGACGATTATGGCACCTAAGGACGAAAACGAACTTCGTCAGATGCTGAACACGGCATTACAATTCAACGGACCGATCGCGATCCGTTATCCACGCGGCAGCGGTATTGGTGTTGACTGTGAAGACGAACTGAAAGAACTTCCTATTGGTAAAGGTGAGCTTTTGCGGGAAGGTACCGATGTTTGCCTGCTGGCGATCGGCAGCATGGTGCAAACAGCTTTGCAGACTGCTGATGCTTTGGCGGCAAACGGTATTCAGGCTGGTGTGATCAATCTGCGTTTTGCCAAACCTCTTGATGAAGAATTGATCGTTCAGGCGGCCGAAAAATATGGAAAACTGGTCACCCTGGAAGAAGGCGTGCTGGCTGGCGGTGTTGGCTCTGCAGTTTTAGAGCTGCTTAATAAAGCCGGTCTGATGCAAAAGGTGCAGGTCTTAAATTTGGGACTCCCTGACGAATTTGTACCGCATGGTGACAAAAAATATTTGTTCCGGGATCTGGGTTTAGATACAGAAAGTATAAAAGAAAAAATTACTGCTTTGGTGAAAGGTGCCGGAGAAGCAAAGTGAAAAAAGAACGATTAGACGCACTGCTGACAGCCAGAGGACTTTTTGAAAGCCGGGCAAGGGCTCAGGCTGCCATTATGGCAGGTCAGGTGCTGGTCAATGAACAGAAAATAGATAAACCGGGGACACAGGTTCCCGAAGAGGCAGCGATACGCCTGCTGGGCGAAAAACTTAAATATGTGAGCCGCGGTGGGCTGAAATTGGAAAAGGCATTGCAGATATTCCCCATCAGCGTAGAAGGTAAAACAGTTGCGGATATCGGCGCTTCCACAGGCGGATTTTCCGACTGTGCCCTGCAGAATGGCGCTGTTAAAGTGTACGCCGTTGATGTAGGCTATGGTCAGCTGGCCTGGAAGCTGCGCAGTGATGAGCGTGTCGTAAATATGGAACGCACTAACGTGCGCTATCTTGAAGCTGAAAGCTTGGGAGAACTGGTAGACGCAGCAACTATCGACGTGGCATTTATTTCTTTGGATAAGGTGCTGCCGGCGGTACATAAACTGCTTAAGCCAACTGGATTTGTTATTGCGCTTGTTAAGCCGCAGTTTGAGGCCGGCAAAGAAAACGTCGGAAAAAAAGGTGTCGTACGCGACCCTAAGGTACATGCCGACGTTATCAAAAAAGTAGTAGCTTTTGCTAAAGAAGAAGGTTTTGGTATTGCCGGACTGGATTTTTCTCCTATCAAAGGGCCTGAAGGCAATATTGAGTACTTACTGCATCTGACACTGGGTGATGACAATGCGGTAAGTGAAACTATGATTGACGAGCTTGTATCCAAATCACATGGTGATTTGGATAAACCACAGACCCAGGAGTAGAAACAGCGAGGCTTTTATGAATAAATTACGGTTGGGGATATTCCCCAATATGAAAAAAGAAAATGTCAAAAACAGTTTGCCGAAAGTGTTGGATTTGTGCGATAAGGCTGAGATCGAGGCGGTACTGCCGCAGCGTTTGGATTATCAGGACAGGCCCAGCTACGACGTTTGCGACAGGGCAAGCCTGAAGCAGATGCATATGGCGGTATCTTTAGGCGGCGATGGTACGCTGCTGCAGATGACGAGATTTTTGGCGCCGCTGAAAATCCCTGTATTTGGTGTCAATTTTGGGAAATTAGGCTTTTTAGCAGAAATAGAACTTAAAGAACTGCCGGAAGCCTTATCCAAGCTGACGGCCGGAGAATATGTGCTGGAAGAGCGCAGTCAGCTGCAGGCCTGTGTTTGGCGTGACGGTAAGGTTTTGATTGACGCTCACGCCTTAAACGATATGGTAGTGGCCAAGGGGCATTTTTCAAAGCTGGCGCATCTCAGTCTGAAGGTCAATGGCAAACGTTCGGGCAATTATGCCGCTGACGGTATCATCATGGCAACGGCTACAGGCTCTACTGCGTATTCGTTATCGGCAGGGGGGCCGCTTGTACATCCCAGCCTCGATGTTACTATTATTACGCCTATCTGCGCTCATGCGCTTTATACAAGACCGCTTTTGATTCCGATGGACAGGGTCATAGAACTGAATGCTATTCCGCCCTATGAAGAACTGTTGCTTTCGGCGGATGGAGAAATAGTAGCATCGATAGCGGAAAATGATACGGTAAGAATTGCCAAAAGCCCTGACAAAGTAACTTTTATCAGGCTCAATGGCCGCAGTTATTATGAAACCTGGCAGGAAAAGCTGATCCGTAATACGGAAATGCTTTAAAATACCCAACCGCTTACAAATACAGATATGAGGTGAGAGACGTGAAAGGTATCAGACACGGCAAGATCAAAGAAATCATCGAACACAGCAAAATCGAAACTCAGGAAGATTTGGCGGCTGCTTTACGCCACGACGGTATCGAGGTAACTCAGGCTACTGTTTCCCGCGACATCAAAGAGCTGATGCTCATTAAAGTTCCGGATGCCGAAGGCAATTATCATTATGCTTTTCCTAAAGAACATAATATGCTGCTGACTCCCGGACGTCTGGAACGTACTTTCCAGGATTCTATCATAGGCATGCGTGCCTCTGAAAATCTGGTAGTTGTCCGCAGTCTTCCCGGTACTGCACAATCGGTAGCTTATGCTATTGATTATATGAAATGGCCGGAGGTTTTGGGGACTGTCGCCGGTGATGATACTATTTTTGTTGCTGTCGATTCAAAAGATAACACTGTAACCTTTATGGAACGCTTTAATAATCGCTGATAGGACGAGGTCGTTTAACGATGCTGCAATCTTTGCATGTGCATAATTTTGCTTTAATTGAAGATGCGAAAATAGATTTTGCCCCCGGTTTCAATATTTTTACAGGTGAGACCGGTGCAGGTAAGTCTATTTTGATCGATGCTTTTGGCGTCGTGCTGGGTAATCGGGCTTCGGCGGACTATATCCGCAGCGGAGCTGATTCCTTTTGGGTGCAGGCGGTATTCGATATCAGCGGGATAGAAGCAGTTAAGTCTTTGCTGGCAGAGCAGGGGATAGACGAAGAGGACGAACTGTTTTTGAGGCGGCGTATTTTAGCCAACGGCAAAAGCCAGGCTACAGTTAACGGCGTGCAGGTACCATTGGCAGTACTCAAAAGCTTCAGCGAACTTTTGGTCGATATTCATGGCCAGCATGAAAACCAGGCACTTTTAAAGTCTGATGCACCGTTGGCATTGGTCGATTTGTATGGACGGGAAGAGATTGCTCCTGTGCGTAAAACGTATCGGGAGCTGTATACAGCTTATCTGGCTACGCAGGCGAAGCTGACACAGCTGGAGCAAACCGGCAGTGAGCGGGAACGCATTTTAGACCGTCTGGAATGGGAAATCAAAGAAATTACTGAGGCCGCATTGGAAGCAGGCGAACTTGAAGCCTTACAGGAAGAGGTAAAACGTCTGCAGAACAGCGGCAAGATCATGACAGCAGTCAACAGTGCTCATGAATATCTTGACAGCGAAAGAGGTATTCTTGATAATTTGGCGGCAGCTAAAGATCAGCTGGCGGCAGTTGTGCGTTATGATGAACGGCTGCATAATGCGTGTGAAAGCCTGGAAGGCAGCTGGATCGCATTGGATGAATGCCGGCGTGAGCTGAGCGATTATCTAAGCAGAGAGGAATATGATGCTGCAAGAGCAGCTTATGTAGAGGAACGCTTGGATCTGTGGTATCGTCTGCAGAAAAAATACGGCGACAGCTATGAAGCGATCACTGCATACTTAGGGCAGGCACAGCAGCAGGCCGATGAATTGGCGCAGCTGGAAAGCAACATTGCTAAAACAAAACAGCTGCTGGCGCAGCAAAAAGGTGAATTGGAACAGCAGGCGCAAAGCTTATCGCAGCTGCGCGCTAAATATGCCGGGCGGCTGGCATCTAAAGTTACGGTACATATCCATGATCTGGCGATGCCGGAAGGCAGGTTTGAGATCGAGGTAACTGCTAAAGACACCCTGACTAAAACAGGTAAGGATGAATTGACCTTCCTGTTTACAGCTAACCTGGGAGAACCGATCAGACCCTTGTTAAAAGTCGCTTCCGGCGGCGAGCTGTCACGTGTGGCGCTGGCTATTAAAACGGTGCTTCTAAATGCCAGCGGTGTACCGACAATGGTTTTTGACGAGATCGATACAGGCGTCGGCGGCGTTACCGCACAGAAAATGGCCGAAAAGATCGCTGTTATTGCCAAGGTAGGACAGGTACTGTGTATCACGCATTTGCCACAGATAGCTTCTTTTGCTGACAGGCATCTTCTGATCCGCAAGGAAAGTACAGGCGGACGAACTTCAACAGGGTTGACTGTACTGGATGAAGAAGGCCGTATCCAGGAACTGATGAGGATGACAGTCGGCGATAATGTCAGCGAAGTAGCCTACGCTAATGCTAAAGAGCTTTTAGCAGCGGCTGCTAAAAATAAACAGGCAAGGTGAGAGCTATGAAAAAATTTCATCAGGCAAATTTAGATGAAACCTTTATCTGCAGTAAAGTGGGATTTTCAGGACGCCTGCTGCAGGTGAATATTGATTCGGTAATCTTGCCGAACGGAAGAGAAACGACACGTGAACTGATCCATCATCCGGGGGCTGTAGCTATTGTTCCTATTTTAGACGATGGCAATATTATTTTTGTAAAACAATACCGTTATCCTGTGGGAACAGTAATGTATGAGATCCCGGCAGGGAAACTTGACCCGGGTGAAGAACCGGACGTATGTGCTGAGCGGGAACTGTCGGAAGAAACCGGTTATAGTGCGAAGGAATGGCAAAGGCTGACTTCTATCGTTACTACACCTGGCTTCACTGATGAAGTTATTCACCTGTATGCGGCGCGCGGTTTGGAAAAACACGACCAGCATACTGATGAAGATGAGTTTATCGATGTCGTAAAATTAACGCCGCAGCAGGTCAGGGAAATGGTGCTGGAAGGCGATATCTTCGATTCTAAAACTCTAAGCGCTTTATGTGTATTGGAAATGCTGAAATAAAACTTAATAAGTGATTTGAACGCAGACTGTTTCTGACAGTCTGCGTTTTTTGTTGTTTTTACCGCCTGTTTAAAATGCAGGCGTTTTTTGTTTATTGAAAGCGGGTTTAATAAATAAGCTGCACCGTAATGGCAGTTGCAGGCTAATAATAATTTAAAAATTTGGCGGCTAGCAAACCGTATGGGCAATAACGGCAACAAACTGCGTCGCAAAAAGTTTCTGTATGTCTTGTGGGGGGGTACAGAAGGGATATAATATAAATAAAAACATCTAATTTGAGATAAAAAGCAATAAAATTAATTGCTAAAAGACATATTTTGTCCACCTTACTTTATATAATGAAATAAAAAAGGAGAAGGTTTATGAAAATTCAGGGGGCAGTTAAGGCAGAGCAGCGCATTTTAAAAATATATTCAGAGTTAATTAAAGGAAAAATTATTTGCAAAAGTTCGGAAGCAAACTTTTATAATGTTTCTCTAAAATCTATACAAAGAGATATAGAAAAAATACGAAATTTTTTGGGGGAAGAATTTATTGAAAGCGGTATCGAGCAAAAAGTAGTATATGACAGAAAACTGGGAGGTTATCGTTTAGAAAATAAGCTTAATAATATTTTAAGTAATGACGAAGCCTTTGCTGTCATAAAAATTTTGTTGGAAAGCAGAGCATTAGTAAAAGAAGAATTAGAGGTAATTATAAATAAGATCACTTTAGGTTGTATTGATAGAAACAATAAGAAAAAGTTTGTAGATTTGATCAAAAATGAACAGTTTCATTATGTAGAACCGCAGCATAAAACTAAAATAATAAATAATATGTGGAAAATAGGTACTGCAATCAACGAACATAGACTGCTGAAAATAAAGTATCAGCGTAAAGACCAAAATATGGTTGTACGAGAAATCAAACCGTTGGCAATAATATTTTCGGAATTTTACTTTTATTTAGTAGCGATCATAAATGATGAAGGCATGGATTTTATTAATACTGAAATGTATCCCACCATTTACCGTATTGACAGAATCAAGAAATTTCAAATACTGGATGAACATTTTAAAGTACATTATGAAAACCGTTTTGAAGAAGGTGAGTTTAGAAAGAGAGTACAGTTTATGTACAGCGGGTCGCTGCGAAAAGTAAAGTTTTATTATACAGGCGAATCTATTGAAGCAGTTTTGGACAGACTTCCGACTGCAAAGGCAATTATGCAGGAAACTGGAACGTATTTGGTAACAGCTGAAGTATATGGCCACGGTATAGATATGTGGTTGAAAAGCCAGGGGAATAAAGTAGAAGTTGTGGAATAGTGATGGGAAAGAGAGGCTGAAAATAATGAGTAAAGGTGATGCTTTAGACATTGTCTTAGAAAAAATTGACGACAAAAAATATTGGGAAGATTTGAAAGAAGTTTGCCAATGCAATAATTTGGATATTAATGACTATACACGTCAGGGATTGGTTAAATTTTTTAATATAAAAATACGAAATAGTTATAATAAATTCGTGATGATTTTAAAGAATGATGTATATTATCCAGATTATAGTGAAATTTTAGTTGATTTAGCAGAAATAATGGGTGTGTCTGTACCAAAGCATGCAATAACATTTTATGATGTTTGTCGTATCGAAGAGGAGATTGTTGTTACTATTTTGAGGAAAATCAGAAATGTTATCATTGAAAACAAAGGATATGTTGCTTGGGATAGTATAGAAAAAAAAGCACAAGAAAATTTTGAAAGATTGTATATGGATAAAAAAATAACTGAAGCTGAATACATGAGCAGACAAAATAAAATAAATACTACTATATTGGAAAACATACTGAATGAACCAACAGGAGGTTTTGGTATATATATGCTCGTAAAAGAATTATATAGTTGGAAAGATAGAGTGAGAGGAAGTTTGGATGACGTGATAGTTTTGAGTGACCCATGTCCTCTGCCTACAGATACTCTTCGTAAATTATCTTCATTTTTTTTGGAAACAGGGAAAGATATTTTAATGAATAGAAAAGAAAAAGTTATAGGTACAGTTTTGGTAATTTATGCATTAAGGAAAATTCAAGATATTGAACATCGTATTTGATAATAATTTATTATAAAAAAGGGAGTGTGAATTTTATGGATTTATTTAATAAAGAATTAAGGGAATGCGAAAAGAACTATCTAGAGAAAGTGGTAGAAGAATATAATAATATTCACAAAGATTTAGTCTGCTTTGCAGAGCTGTTGCATGGTAGAAAAGTTAATTCAGTAAATTTATTGAAAGATGTAGAGAAATATATTAATAAATTGGCAAATTCTCCCAAAAAATTTGAAAAAAGTATGAGTGAGATAGATACTAATTGTAAAAATTTTGAAAAAGATTTAAAGATTATTAAAGATAAAATTGAAGATATTAATATGGAACTGCTTAAAAGAAATTTTGCTGGTATTGCTGCCGGTATTGGAGCTGCAGCAGTTTCACCAACTATTGCTATAGCTGTAGCTACAACTTTCGGTACAGCTTCTACAGGTACGGCAATTGCAAGTTTGTCTGGTGCAGCGGCAACTAATGCAGCCGTGGCTTGGTTAGGTGGTGGAGCACTTGTAGCTGGTGGCGGTGGTATGGCTGCTGGTAATGCTTTGCTTGCATTGGCAGGACCATTAGGATGGACTATTGGTGCTGGTAGTATCGCAGTAGGTGGAGTATTATTTAGTAGGAAAAATAGAAGAATGGCAGAAGAAATGAAGGAAAAGAGGCTGTTAATTACTCACGAAACTGGTATTGTGAAAAAGCAGAATATAAAAATTAAAGATTTAGATAAAAGAATATATTTAAATTTAACTAATATAGAGGATTTATTGGACGAACTAAAAGAAAATAATGTTTATGATTATCTCAGTACTTCTGAAGAAGAAAAAGAAAAGTTGCAAATTTTAGTTAATACTTCTGTAACACTATCGTATTTAATCGATGAGAATATTGGAGATGATAATTAAATGACAGTGACTGTTACAGATCAAGCCATTGGTGGTGTTGTAAACCTTTTTAATAATTTGAATCAAGATGATTTGGTAAGAAAATTATCTGACCAAAATAGTAATTTTGTAGATGCCTTAGGTAAAATAGAAAGTGTAAGAGAATTTATTAGTAGTCCAGAGCATATTTTAGGATCTACTGTTACGAAACATGGTGAAATTGCAGAACAGGTAGAAGTAGCGATTATTAATGCCAGAGAAGCTGTTATGGGATTACCTGCTAGAGCTACTTTTGATGGACTTAGCCGAACAGCACCGGCAGATTACATGATTGATAATTCTTTTGTGCAATCAAAGTTTATTAATGGTACGAATAATACATTGAAGCATGTACTAGAACATTTGGAAAAATATCCAGAATGGAAAGAACCTAATCGGTATTATCATATTCCCAAGAATCAATATGAGGAAATACAAAAAATTTTAAACGGAGAATCGCTTGAAAAATATAGTTTAGCGAGCATCAATGCTTTAAGAAATAACATAGTAGATATTGAAAAACGAACAGATAGATTGTTCAATGATGTAATAAGAACAGCCAATACTAATTATGAGGATGTACTGTTGGGACGGGTAAATAATACACTGGATAATTACGACCAAGAATTAAGAAACACTAATGATAAACAAAAAATGGCAATTCATGAGGAACATGCTCCAAGTTTACAAGCTGCTGCCCAAGCAGCAGCAGTTGGCGCTATTGTTGGTGCCACTTTTAGTTCTGCTATAAAAATCTATAATAAGAAAAAATCAGGTAAAGATATTAAAGATTTTACGGCAAATGATTGGAAAGATATAGGTTTAGATGCTACAAAAAATGGAGTGAGAGGTGGAGCTAGTGGTTTTGCAATATATGCCCTAACCAATTTAATGCATACTTCCGCGCCATTAGCTTCTGGCGTTGTATCTGCTTCTTTTGGGGTAGTTTCATTAGCAAATGATTTGTATGCTGGGAAAATTTCTTTTGAAGAATTTGTTGATCAAGGTTTGGTAGTATGCTTTGACAGTTCTGCCGCCGTGTTGGGAGCTTCAGTAGGGCAAACTTTAATACCAATACCAGTGATTGGTGCTATAGTTGGAAGCATTTCTATGAAGTTTTTGATTCAGATCAGCAAGAAATATCTAAAGGAGGTTGATATAATCAAACTTCAAAAATATCACAAAGAATATGAATCAAGTGTGCAGAAAATGCATGATGGTGTAGAAAAATATCTAAAAAAAGTAAATGAAATATCAAAAAATTTTAAAGACTTATTAGATATTGCATTCAATGTTAATTTGAATATAAAATTACGCGTTGAAGCAAGTGTAGAATTAGCAAAGTTTGTTGGTGTGCCAGATGGTGAAATATTGAAAAACTCTTTGGATAGAGATGGTTATTTTTTGAAGTAATGTAAAATAATTACTCATAACTGTATTTTTATGTTTGTTTTTGGTTAATTATAAAAAAGGAGTGTTATTATGTCTAAGAATGATGAATTGGATGTAGTGTTAAAAAAAATTACTGATAGGGAGGATTATGAGTCATTAAAGGAAGTATGTAAATGTGAAACTTTGGATATTGATGACTTTACTACACAAGGTTTAGTAAAATATTTTAACAAAGAAATAAGAAGTAATTATGGAAACATGCTTAAAAATATTTTTAGAGATGAGTATAGTCCAGATTATAGTGATATTGTAAAAGCTGTAGCTGCAAAGTTTAAAATTACTATACCCAAAGGAGTATTGTCGAAGTATGATATCAGTTGTATTGAAGAACAATTATTAGTGAAGATATTGGAAAAGGCTAAAGAAAAAATTATAGAAAAAGAAGGTTATGCTGCTTGGGAAAAGATTGAAAAAGAAACGAGTAATGGTTTTGAACAGCTTTATAAAGATGGGAAAATTACTTTAGAAGAATATGAAGAATTAAAGGGTAAAATAATCAGTGGTGGTGTATTAGCAACAATAATCGCAGGTAAAATGTCTGGCTTTGCCATTTATATGCTTATGAATCAGCTGTTTTTTGCAGTGAGCAGGTATCTTGGTTTAGGTATTGGCGTGGCTGTTGCCGGTCCTATCATCGGCAAAAGTTTAGCGTTTCTTTTGGGGCCTGCCGGATGGGTACTTACAGGCCTTTGGGTATTGTATAGTTTAGGAAGCACTAACTGGGAAAAGACTATCGGAGCGGTAGCAGTCATTGGTGCATTTAGAAAGAAGCAGGAATTTGAAAGCAGATTTTAATAATATGCATTTAAAGAAAGTTGCTTAGCAAATAATAGATGGAGGAAGTGTACTTATGCAAAACAAATTTGTATTTGATGCTATTGGTATGTCGGTAGGTGGTGTGACAATCTTTGCTTCTGGTGTTCCAGCATTGTTTATAGTGGGAGGATTGTGTTTAGCAACGGTTTGTATCGTTAGTGTTTTTAATGATTAATGGTATTTCGTAATTTTAAATTATATGTCCAAGTTCCGCTTCGGCGGGACTTTTTCATTATTGTTACTTGCGTTACACTTTGTTGTTTTAAAAACGGTAAATTCTTAAATTTCAGCTAAAATGCAGGAAAAGCCCTTGTAACCAGCGAATTGTAATAACATCAAATTTTGTAGGACAAGGGGGAGTAATCATGAAAGAGTATACTGGAGATAGGATCAGAAACGTGGCCATTGTGGGTCACGGTGGGGCTGGAACGACGTCTGTTACCGAAGCCTTACTGTATCGTTCGGGAGCAATTTCCAGAATGTGCAAGGTAGAAGACGGGGCTACCACCACTGACTATGAGCCGGAAGAAATCAAACGCGGCGTATCTGTCAATGCAACTTTGGCGCCTGTTGAATGGCGTGATACCAAAATCAATTTTATTGATACACCAGGCTTTGCCGACTTTGTAGCCGAGGTCAAAGGCGCTTTCCGTGCCGTTGACAGCGCTTTGATCGTTGTATGCGCTACTTCGGGCGTGCAGGTTGGCACTGAGCAGTGCTGGAAGCTGGCAGAAGAAGCACATTTGCCACGTATCATTTTCGTTAATAAGATGGATCGTGAAAATGCTGATTTTGATAGTATCCTTGACAACCTGCGTGCTAAGATCGGTAAACGTGTATTGCCGCTGCAATTACCTCTCGGTAAGGAAGCCGATTTCTGCGGCGTTATCGACCTCTACAAAATGAAGGCTTATAAAGCTAACGGCAACGATTCCATCGAAATGGACATTCCTGAAGATATGCTGGAGTATGCCAAAGAAGCGCATGAAAAAATGGTCGAAGCTGCTGTTGAGGCTGATGATGACTGCATGATGCGTTATCTGGAAGGCGAAACTATCAGCGATGAGGAAATTATGGATTGCCTGATCAAAGGCATTCGTCAAGCGATTATTTTCCCTGTCCTTTGCGGAAGCGCATATAAAGATATTGGCTTGGGACGCGTTATGAACGCGATTATCGATTTTACCTATCCGGCTATTCTGAATGACTTTGTTGTTACGAATCCGGAAACTGAAGAAGAAGAGATCCGCGATGCCAACGCACCTATGGCAGCTTTGGTTTTCAAAACTACGTCTGATCCTTTTGTTGGCCGTTTGAGCTTCTTTAGAGTATTCTCGGGCACGATCAAGAGTGACAGTATGGTTTATAATGCCAGCCGTGAAAAAGAAGAACGTATTGGCGGTATTTTTACGATGCGTGGTAAAACTCAGATCCCGATGAAGGAAGTTGTTGCCGGTGATATTGGCGTTACTACTAAATTGCAGTTTACGTCTACCGGCGATACGCTCAGCGACAAGAACTCACCTGTTTTGTTTGCGCCGATCGCATTCCCGCTGCCGATGTATACTCGTGCCATTTACGCTAAAAAGAAAGGCGAGGAAGAGAAGATCGCCACTGCTTTGAACCGTTTGATGGACGAGGACCCGACTATCATTGTTACTAAGAACAGTGTGACGAAGGAAACTCTGGTCAGTGGCATGGGCGATCAGCATATCGAGATCATTATGGAGCGTATGAAACGTAAATTCGGTGTGGAAGCCGATTTGCGTGCGCCTATCGTTGAATACAGAGAAACTATCCGCGGAACGGCGGAGGTTGAAGGCAAGCATAAGAAACAATCCGGTGGACATGGCCAGTATGGTCACGTTGTGATCAAGATGGAACCCTTGCCGCCAGGAGAAGGCTTTGAGTTTGTTGACAAGATTTTCGGCGGTGCTGTGCCGCGGCAATATATTCCGGCTGTTGAAAAAGGTATGCGTGAGTCCATGGAACACGGCATCTTGGCCGGGTATCCGGTAGTCGATGTTCGCATTACGCTGCTTGACGGTTCTTATCATACTGTCGATTCTTCAGAAATGGCGTTTAAGATCGCTTCCAATATGGCGTTCAAAAAAGCTATGGAACAGGCGAAACCTGTTTTAATGGAGCCTGTTTATAATTTGGATGTTTATTGCGCCGAATCAATGATGGGCGATGTTATTGGCGATTTGAACTCTAAACGCGGACGTATTTTGGGTATGCAGAGTTTGGAAGACGGTATGGGCTGCGTAAAAGCGCAGGTTCCTTATGCCGAGATTTCCGAATATGCGGTTGACCTGCGTGCTCTGACTCAGGGCTTGGGTACTTTTGAAATGAAGTTTGACCATTATGAGGACGTACCGATGAAAATGGCAGAAAAGATAATTGCCGAAGCTAAGGAAGCTCAATAATTAATGTAGTTTCTGTAAAACTAAGCTGAAAGCGGTTTGCTAAAAGGGCAAACCGCTTTTTTATGCTTGAGCGTTGCTGTTGGTGTGAGTAAATAAAAAGAGTTTATCTCAATTATTGAGATAAACTCTTTTGTTGTTACAGATTGGGTCAAAAGCTTATTAGATCAGTATACCATATGTACGAGCATATACCCGGCAAAGCAGGCACTGCCTACGCCAATAAGCCCCGGTACCAGGAAGCTGTGATTGATGATGAATTTACCGATATGTGTTGTTCCCGAACGGTCAAAGCCGATGCAGGCCAGATCGGAAGGATAAGTCGGCAGAACAAAATAACCGTAAGCTGCCGGCATAAAACCTACTATTACTAAGGGATCGACGCCAACGCTTAATGCCATCGGTACGATGACGGTCACGGCCGCTGCCTGTGAATTGATCAGCTTGGAAACCAAAAACAGAACGATCGCATACATCCAGGGATAAGTAAGTACGATGTCACTTAAGGATTTTTTCATTACGGGCAGATAGGCACCGAAATAGGTATCGGCCATCCAGGCTACGCCGTAAACTGAAACAATGGCGGTCATACCTGATTTAAAAACAGAACCGGAAGCGACTTCCGAAGTTTTAACATTGCACAGGATCATAATGACAGCGGCAATAGAAAGCATCATCAGCTGGATTGTCGGTGTCATGGAAAACGGCTTCAAAACGCCTTTGGCGTTGGGAAAGTGCGGCAATAATTGTGGGAAGCTGCCAAAGATAGCAATCACAACGATACCCAGAAGAAAAACTAATGCTGCCTGATAGGCACTTTTAGGCAGGATAATATTTAAAAGGCTTTGTTCCTGCAGGCCGCCGTAAATAAACTCTTTTTGTTCAGGATCAGCGATTTTTTCCTGGAATTCACTGTCTTTATCAAGATCTTTGCCGCGGTTGATGCTCCAAAGGCCGGCTATCACAACACCGATGAAGGTAGCAGGAATTGAAATAGAAAGAATCTGCATAACTCCGAAAGGGTGATCTGTAGCGCCGAGGATGGCAACTACCGAAACAACAGCTACCGAAGCAGGCGAAGCGCAGACACCCATTTGTGAAGCAATGGAAGCAACAGACATCGGCCGTTCCGGGCGGATATTTTGTTTGATAGCGATATCGTAAATAATAGGGAACATAGCGTAAACTACATGTCCGGTGCCGCATAAAACAGCAAGCAGCCAGGTTGTGAGCGGAGCAAGGATAGTAATATATTTGGGGTTGCTGCGCAAGAATTTTTCAGCATATTTCAGCATTACATCAAGCCCTTTGGAAGCCTGTAAAAATGCTGAACAGGTAACCACCGCCATAATTGTCAGCATAACGTCTACCGGCGGTTTACCGGGTTTCAGGCCCATAACAAAAATAAAGAAAACAAGGCCGATACCAGAAATAGTAGCCAGACCGATACCGCCGCGGCGAACGCCGATCACCAGGCAGGCTATCAAAACGATAAAACCTAAAAACATTAACATCAAGACACCTCCGAGAAATAAAATAATAATTAAAAATATATCTAACGACGTCAAGGTATACAGATTGAAATGATATACCGCAGTCGGAGATGTCCTGTTACAGGATAACTGTGATTAAGCTGCAAAGGTACAAAGCAATAGTGACACTATATAAATAAAGTGTATGATAATAGTGGCTGTAATACGGGTATTAGTATACACTATTATGGTGTTTATTGCTAGCCCTAAAAAAATTTTATTTTAACTGAAAATCACGCTTATAAAGATAAAGTGAGTTTTATAATTATAGTGAAGCGGCAGAATAAAATAAGGAATAAGCTTATAAAAGCCGCTAAAGATAAAAAACACAGGAAAATACACGATGTTTATTTCTTCAACTTATGCTATAATTAATATATTACTATGAGTTATTGGGAGGGTTCAGTAAATGCAGGCTATTGATCATGCATCTGTTAATACTTTACGCTTTTTGGCGGCTGACCAGGTAGAAAAGGCTAAATCGGGACATCCTGGTTTCCCTTTGGGCACGGCGCCGTTGATGTATACTTTGTGGGACCGTTTTATGCACTACAATCCAAAAGATCCTAACTGGTTCAATCGTGACCGTTTTGTTTTGTCGCCAGGACATGGCAGCGCTTTGTTGTATGCAATGCTGCATCTGGCCGGCTACGATGTTTCGATGGAGGAATTGAAAAACTTCCGTCAATGGGGCAGCAAAACTCCGGGGCATCCTGAATATGGTCATACAGCAGGTGTTGATGCGTCTACAGGTCCGTTGGGACATGGTTTTGCAATGGGTGTAGGTTTTGCTGTTGCCGAAGCTATGCTGGCAGCAAAATATAATAAGCCTGAATTTACTGTTATTGATCACTATACCTATGGACTCACTTCCGACGGCGACCTGATGGAAGGCGTTGCCAGCGAAGCTGCTTCTTTGGCAGGAACTTTGGGTCTGGGTAAATTGATCTACCTTTATGATGATAATAAAATTACTATTGAAGGTTCTACCGATATCGCTTTCACTGAAGATGTGGAAGCCCGCTTTAAGGCTTATGGCTGGCAGGTGCTGCGTGTAGCTGATTCAGAAGATATTGAAGCTATGGAAGCTGCCGTTAAAGAAGCTCAGGCAGATACCGAGCATCCCAGTCTGATCATTGTGCGTACTCATATCGGTTATGGCAGCCCGAAACAGGACAGTGCTTCCTGCCATGGCGAGCCTTTGGGTGCTGAAGCTTTGGCACTGACTAAAGAAAAAGCCGGCTGGCCTGTTGGTCAACCGTTCTATGTGCCTTTGACTGTCAGCCAGTATTTCAAAAATAAAATTGAAGATTGCGAAGGCGATCAAAAAGCCTGGGAAGCATTGATGGCTGATTATAAAGTTGTTTATCCTGAATTGGGAATGGAACTTGAAGAACGTATCAGCGGCAATGCTTTGGTAAATCTGCACGATTTGGAAGCGATCTTTAAAGATGTTGCTAAAACTGCTACCCGTGAAGCTTCCGGCGATATCCTGCAGAAGCTTGTTATGCAGCTGCCGAATCTGGTTGGCGGCAGTGCCGACCTGGGTCCTTCTAATAAAACTGTGATGAAAAATGTCGGTTATTTCTCGAAAACAGACCGCAGCGGCCGTAATATTCATTTCGGTGTGCGCGAACATGCTATGGGAACAGTTCTTAATGGTATTGCTTTGCACGGCGGTTTTATTCCATTCGGCGGTACGTTCCTTGTTTTTGCCGACTTTATGCGTCCGGCGATCCGTATGGCAGCTTTGATGGGATTACGTTCCATTTTTGTCTTAACGCACGATAGTATTGCTTTGGGTGAAGATGGCCCAACTCATCAACCGATCGAACAAACTATGAGTCTGCGGATGATTCCGGGACTGTCTGTATTCCGTCCGGCAGATGCTTTAGAAACTGCTACAGCCTGGCAAATGGCTTGTATGAATCTACATAAACCGACGGCATTGCTTTTGAGCCGTCAGAAATTGCCGGTATTACACGAATATGCGGCAATCGTTCACGAAAATGCTTATAAAGGCGCTTATGTGCTGAACCCGGGACAGGGAGAAACAAAAGCGGTGCTTATTGCTACCGGCAGCGAGGTGCATTTGGCTTTGGAGGCGCAGGCTGTTTTGGCTAAGGAAGGAACTGCAGTCAGTGTAGTTTCGATGCCCAGCTGGGATACTTTTGAAATGCAGAGCGCAGATTATAAAGCTTCCGTTTTGCCTGAAGGTTTGCCGAAGATTGCTGTTGAAGCCGGCGTTACTTTAGGATGGAGCCGTTATACCGGCAGTGAAGACAATGTTTTGGGTATCAATCGTTTTGGCGCGTCGGCACCTGGCGATGTAATGATGGAAAAATATGGTTTTACTGTTGAGAATCTGGTTGCTAAAGTAAAAAGCGTTCTTTAATTTTATAATTTAAACGGGCATGGTGCTTACTCTTAGGCCCGTGCCCGTTTTGCTTGCGGTACTGAATCTGAAGATTTTAGTAAGACAGTCTGCAGATAGGAGAAGAAATGAAACATTTATTAACGATAGCAGGCAGTGATTCCAGCGGCGGAGCCGGAATACAGGCTGATTTGAAAACCTTTGCCGCACATGGCACCTTTGGTATGAGCGTTATTACTGCTGTAACAGCGCAAAACACACAGGGTGTGACGATGGTGCAGGATATAGACGCTGGGGTGATCGAGGCGCAGATA
>ERZ773150.533-NODE-533-length-40757-cov-16.434893_pt1 | contig 40757 bp, 41 predicted proteins | sample MGYA00580845_ERZ773150 | MGnify/ENA primary metagenome ERZ773150 (study PRJEB29015, sample SAMEA2737848) | human gut metagenome | biome: human gut; feature: human-associated habitat; material: faeces | place: China | collected 2012 ...
CGGTCTACCTCAACCAATGGGAAGAAATTGACTTCGAGGACAGGCGGCAGGTTGCTGACGGCCTGATCTCACAGATCCGCGCAACCGACGAACACGTTTCGATTGAGTGGAAAATTTAACTTTTACTTATCCATCGCACACGACAAAGAGCTGTGTGCCCTTGTCAAGCGATGTAAGACATAAGGAAAACTAATAATATAACCAATGCCGATCTATGCAACAAATTCGCGGATGAAATATATTTGCCTAAAATCGTTTTGAAAAAAGCAGATATACCACTATCGTTACGCTCACAGTTTATCGATTTAAGATAATTATAATAGCGTCATCTGTCTACATGCTAATCGTTCTAACGACTTTTCGTAATACTCTTGTTCTATTTCAAATCCAATATAATTACGCTTGTTATTAATACAAGCCAAGGCTGTTGAACCTCCACCCATAAATGGATCTAAAACAATATCGTCCTCATCACTGCTTGCAAGAATTAGTCTTGCAAGCAGTTTTTGTGGTTTTTGGGTAGGATGGATGCGGCCTTTTTCTTCATAAAAATTCACATCATCCCATACATCTGTTAACCCAATTTGTGCATGATATGTTTGACTAATCTTATCGTATGGAATGTTAAATTCAAGAATTGTTTGCAATTTGTCCCACAATTCTTCAGTGGGTAATTGCTCGCAAACATTTTTGCCTGTATAAATACTCCACATACCGCCACCGTTTGATTTGACACCCAACATCTCATTGATTTGTTTTGCGGAATAACCTAATTCTTTTTGCCTTTGCTTTAAAAAGGATTTTGCAAAAGGTTTGGGATCTTTACATAAAAATAAAATACTTTCGGTCACATTAGGGAACATTCGATAATTTTTAGTTGCTCGCCCAGATACAGCTTGCATGCCTTTATTTAATACTATTTGTTGTCTAAGTTCAAAACCATACTTTTCTAAAATAGGCAACAATCTACTTAACATTCTAAAATAACCAAACAAATAGAAACTGCCGCCCATTCTTAAAACACGGGCAGCTTCTGCAATCCATTTTTCTGACCATTCAAGATAGTCTTCTTCTGTTCTCCAAAGATAATCCCATTTTTCACCGATAACCTTAAAATATGGTGGATCCGCGATGATAAGGTCTATAGACTCCTCATCTATCATTTGATTCATTCCGGCGACGCAATCTATATTATAAATAATGTTTGTATCCATTTTTTCACCTTCTCTTTATTTATCGAACCTGATCTCCATTAGCTAAAACAAAATACTGTTCATATTTCACATTGAGCACATTAGCAATTTGATTTAGCTCATCTTGTGTAACCGTATTTCTCTTAAGTTTAACACTGAAATTTTGTGGTGTTTGATTTATTCTTCTTGCCAATTCTGACAAACTTACGCCAGAACGCACACAAAGAACTCGTATCTGTTCAGAAGTAGTCATAATAAGCCTCCATACAACTATTATCACAGTTGACATTATAAATCGTTTGATTGATAATATCAACTGTTTCTTTGAGAAACGAGGGTGGCAAACTCGTTAAGTTAAGTTGATATGCAAAAACGAGGGAGACCTGAACTCAAGTCTGACAATGAAACAAAAAGAAACCTTTGAAAAATTCAAGGACTGCACAAGTGAACTGTCCTGCATCACTGAGTGTGAAGCGTTCAGTTCAGGATTTATCTTGGCCACTCGCATCATGGCGGAAGTGATGCAAGGCTTGGAGGAGGCCGAGAATATGCTACAAACCACAGTAATTTCTAAATTATAAAACAACTCATAAAAATCAAAAATCCGAACGTATCACCATTGATGATAATGTTCGGATTTTTTGACTTATGGTGGAGCTGAGGGGAGTCGAACCCCTGTCCGAAAGCGCTTTGACAAGACTTTCTCCGGGCGCAGTCAGGTTTCAGCGTTCCCTCTCCGCGCAGACACCTGACAGACTGCGCGGTTCAGTAGAGTCATAATGCATGGGCGGGGCAACTCTTACCCGCCGCACGTCCGCCGCATAAACGACGCCTTCCCCGGCCTGCGGCCTCTCCGGTTCAGACGGCTGCCTTTAGTTAGGCAGCGACAGCAATACGATTGTTGTCAGTTAATTTTTAAGTTGCCCGTTTTATGGCGGTCAGGCGCCGCCGCCCGCTTATCCAGCCTCCACACCCCCGTCGAAACCGGTGCAGCCCCATATTGGGGATTTTTTGGGTATTGTTCCAATACCCGGGGAAAATCGGTGCAGCCCCATGAGGGGTTTTCGCGTTGTGCGACACTGGGGAACAGCGTAGTCCGCGAGGGACTTGCGCATTGTGCGACACTGGGGAACAGCGTAGTCCGCGAGGGACTTGCGCGTTGTGCGACACTGGGAAACAGTACAGCCCATAAGGTTTTTGCGCGCTGTGCACACAACCCATGGGAATATTTATATATGTGTGGGGGCGGGGGACCCGCCCCACACACGGTAAACGAATTTATCTCCCGAAGGGATCGGCCAGCTTCTCCGGCTCCGGATACGTCACGCCCTGCGTGTCCACGGTGACCTTCGCCATGACCTGGTCCTTCTTGGGCTTGTTGGTCATCATGTTCCGGGGCTGGTTGACGATGCGGTCCACCACGTCCATGCCGTCCATCACGCAGCCGAAGGCGGCGTACTGCCCATCCAGATGGGGCGCGTCCTTGTGCATGATAAAGAACTGGCTGCCGGCGCTGTCCATGGGCTGCGCCCGGGCCATGCTCAGCACACCGCGGGTGTGGCGCAGGTCGTTCTGCACGCCGTTGGCGGCGAACTCGCCCTTGATGCAGTACCCCGGGCCGCCCATGCCGGTGCCGTCGGGGCAGCCGCCCTGGATCATAAAGCCGGGGATGACCCGGTGGAAGATCAGCCCGTCGTAGTACCCGGCGTTGGCCAGGGCGATGAAATTGTACACGCTCTGGGGCGCGATGTCGGGATACAACTCGGCAACGATCTTGCCGCCGTCCTGCATTTCAAAAGTCACGATAGGATTTGCCATCTTGGTTCCCTCACTTATTATCAGAATATGCGCACTTCCCGCGCAATGTCATACCATTCAATACCCGCGGTTTTTCTCCCGCATGGCGCGGTCCATCTCCCGCTTGGCGTCCCGCTTGGCCACGGCCTCCCGCTTGTCGTAGGTCTTCTTGCCCTTGCACAGGCCCAACTCCACCTTCACCCGGGAATTCTTGAAATATACCGACAGCGGTATCAGCGCATAGCCCTCCTGCTTCTGCAGGTCGTGGAGCTTTCGTATTTCCCGCTTGTGCAGCAGCAGCCGCTTGGGCCGGTCCGGGTCACGGTTGAAGATGTTGCCGTGGTCGTAGGGGGAGATGTGAAAGCTGTAGGCGTACACCTCGCCGTCCTTGGCCACGCAGAAGGCGTCCTTCAGGTTCAGGGTGCCGGCGCGGATGGACTTGACCTCCGTGCCGAACAGCTCGATGCCGGCCTCGTAGCGGTCCTCCACGAAGTAGTCGTGGTACGCCTTGCGGTTCTGGGCAATGGTCTTGGTGCCGGACTTGTCCATGGAGACACCTCCTTCCGGTAACGTGAACGATAGTATACCATATTTTCTCGCATCGCGCAAGGGGGATAGAGGGGTGGTAATTTTGAACTTTCTGTGCTATACTGGGGCAAAAAAACGAAGGGAGACGCTTCTATGGATATGACTGAGAAAACGCTGGAGAGCCGTGAGGTCTACCGCGGCCGCATCCTGCGCGTGCGGGAGGACAGGGTACGCCTGCCCAACGGGAAAGAGGGTGTCCGCGAGGTGGTGGAGCACCCCGGCGGCGTGGGCATTCTGGCCCTGGATGGCGACGACGTGCTGCTGGTGAAGCAGTACCGCTACGCCTTTTCCCGGGTGCTGACGGAGATACCCGCCGGCAAACGGGAGCCGGGCGAGGACCCCTTTGTCACGGCCCAGCGGGAGCTGAAGGAGGAGATCGGGGCCGCGGCGGAGGCGTGGACGGACCTGGGGGCGCTGATCGCTTCTCCCGGCTGCTATGGCGAGACGCTGTACCTGTTCCTGGCCTGTGAGCTGACCTTCGGCGAGACGCACCCGGACGCGGACGAGTTTTTGGAGACGGTGCGCGTGCCCTTCGACGAGGCGGTGGAGCTGTGTATGTCCGGCGAGCTGACCGATGCCAAGACCGTGGCGGCGATCCTCAAGGCGAAAGTGCTGCTGGGGCGGTAAATTGCCCTTGTATTCTGTCCGCTTTTCCGCTACAATCAAACCAGTGGGCGCGCCGCGTCCCAAGGGAGGAGAGAAACGCCAATGTCCATGAATACGAAGAAAAATATATCCATCGTGCTGCTGATTCTGGCCCTGCTGCTGTGGCTGCTGCGGAAGATGAACGTGCTGTACATCCCCGGTCTGTCCATGGTGCTGCTGGGCTTGTCCATGATCATGGTGGGTATCATGATGTTCCAGGTGAAGCAGAAAAAGAAGCTGGGCGGCACGCTGATCCTGGCCTTCGGCCTGTTCTGCATCGTAACGGCCGTGATGGAGATCAAGGGCTATTTTGCGTGAGAGACATAAAGAGGAGCACTCGTTCGGGGGCTCCTCTTTCGCGCAGCCCCCCAATTCCCATTTTCTGTCAAATTCTCCCGTTTTCCATTCCCGGTAACAGAAAAAATGTGTAAAACTTCCATAAAAAGGCTGGACAAACGGTGAGACTGTGCTATAATCTGACTATCCGCAGAGGTACCTCTGCATTTACGTTTTAATGGTTATTAAAACGAGTGCGCCTGCGGAAATCTAAAACAAACGGGGTATGAGACATGAAGAAATTGTTAGCAACCATTCTGGCGCTGGTCATGGCGCTGGGCGTCACGACGATGGCGTGGGCAGACGGCGGCGATGGCACGGCCGCGAACCCGTACACTTTGGCCGAGTTTAATGCCCTGCAGACGATTCCCGAGGGCACCACGGATGTGTACGTCAACATTGACGATATATCACTCACTGGTGCTGGTAAGTGCGCCACGGTCGGGAATTATAAAATCTCCGACCAGTATATGTGGGTGAACGATGGTGGGACCGCGCCGGAGGGTTATAGCGCAACTGCCCGCAGAAATGCGCAGGAGAACGCTACGGCTTACAGAACCAACAAAGCCGGGTACACGGTTCATGTTCTCGGCACACTGACCGCAGAGAACTACAGTGACGGCAATTTCAGCGGTTTCCAGACGCTGTGCTTCCAGCTGCCTGAAAAGTGCACTGTGGTTTTGGAGGAGATGACGCTGAACGGCTCTTTCAACATCAGCGGCAGCTATACCTACATGTACAATCTGTATGATGGTTCTATTGGCCATCTGCAGAACCCGATACCCGAAGGCTACACCAATATATGGTATGGCTTCCCCTTTATGATCGAAAGCATCAAGCTTTCTGGCTGCACGGTCAATGGCCAGTGGCTCGGTAATGGTGACATTGCAAAGAGTGTGGAGATCAGCAATTGCACTTTTAACGATTACAATAATACTGGCAATGCCAACTGGGCGAACCCCATTTGGTGGAAGAATGCATCCAACACGGATCTGACGATTACTGACTGTGAAGTGACCTCTACCCGTCCGATGAAGGTCGGCGAGGGTGGCGTTGGCAATGTGACTGTTGCCGATAATACCTTTACCATGCTTCCCGGCGACAAGTACACGGGTGATGCTGACGACAAGGTGAAGAACACAGCGCTGTCCTTCGGGCCTAAGGTCAAGGGGGATGTTAAAATTAGCAACAACACTGTGGAGGGGAGCGCAACAGCATTGGTTTCGCTTCTTGATACCAATATGACTATGCCTGAGGGTAAGACCTTCCAGGTGATAAGCAACAAACTGCCCGATGGCGCAAAGACCACTGTCAAGTGGAAAGAGGCTACCGAGGCAACGATAGATTTCGTTGAGGTCACACCCTATATCCCGGAGCCCACTCCGCCGCGCTACTACTACAACTCTACTACCACTACTGACAGCAAGACCGACTCGCCCAAGACCTTTGACGCGGGCGTGGGTATCTACGCCGTGACGGCAGTGCTGTCCGTGACCGGCATGGCATGGACCGCTAAAAAGCGTCACTGAGAGCAAAAAAAGAAAGCCCGAAAGGGCTTTCTTTTTTGCCCCGGCCAGCGGGCAAAAAGAGAGCACCCTGCCGGGTGCTCCTTTTTTAATCAACGATATCCACAGACACCTTGGCACCGGTGCGCTGGGCGTAGGAACGGATCACGGTGCGTATCTCCTTGGCGATACGGCCCTGACGTCCGATGACCTTGCCCATGTCCTCCGGCGCGACGCGAAGCTGAAGCGTCAGCTCGTCACCGTTTTCCACCTCGGTCACGCTGACCTGCTCCGGGTGCTCCACAAGGTTCTGCGCGATATACAGCAGCAGATCCTTCATGGCGCGCTCCCGACTTACAGTACGTCGACCTTCTTCAGCAGGGCGCGGACGGTATCGGTGGGCTGGGCACCGGTCTTGATCCACTCGCGGGCGCGGTCAGCGTCGATACTGATCTTGGCGGGGGAGACAGTGGGATCATAGGTGCCGATCTCCTCGATGAAGCGGCCGTCGCGGGGATAGCGGGAATCGGCGACGACGACGCGGTAATAGGGGGCCTTCTTAGCGCCCATTCTTCTCAGACGAATTTTAACCATTGTTGTGTTCCTCCATGTAAATTGATTGTTTTATATCTGTTAAATGCGACTGCACTTACACACTTTTTCTGCTTTTTTTTAACTTTATTTCAACCGTTTTTTTCGGCCAAAACCGTGCATGGCGCCTCTGGCCACCTTGCCGCCGAAGCCGCCCATCATGCCGCCCAGGCCGCGCATACCGCCGCCCTTGGTCATGGCTTTGGTCATCTGCTGCAGCATCTCAAAGGACTTCAGCAGGCGGTTGACATCCACCACCTCCAGGCCGCAGCCGGCGGCAATGCGCTTTTTACGGCTGGCGTTGAGGATCTGCGGATTTTCGCGTTCCAGCGGGGTCATGGACTGGATGATGGCCTTGTTGTGGGCCATCTGCTTCTCGTCGATCTGGCTGGGGTCGAAGCCCTTAGCCATGCCGCCGGGGAGCATATCGGCGATCTGGCTCAGGTCACCCATGCCTTGCAGCTGCTCCATCTGATCCAGATAGTCGGTGAGGGTCAGGCGGTTCTTGCGGAGCTTTTCCTCAAGCTTTTTCGCCTGTTTTTCGTCATACTGCTGCTCGGCCTTCTCAATGAAGGTAAGCATATCGCCCATGCCCAGTATCCGCCCGGCCATGCGGTCGGGGTGGAAGGGCTCGATCATGTCCAGCTTTTCGCCGGTACCCACGAACTTGATGGGCTTACCGGTGACGGCCCGGATGGACAGGGCAGCACCGCCGCGGGCGTCGCCGTCCAGCTTGGTCAGCAGTACGCCGTCGATGCCCAGCGCGTCGTCAAAGGCCTTGGCGGCATTGACCGCGTCCTGGCCGGTCATGGCGTCCACCACAAGGAGTATCTCGTTGGGATGGACGGCGGCCTTGACGGCCTTCAGCTCGTCCATCAGCGCCTCGTCGATATGCAGACGGCCGGCGGTGTCCAGAAAGACGATGTCGTGGCCGTGGTCGGCGGCGTACTTCACCGCCTCCTTGGCGATGGTCACCGGGTCGATCTGCCCCATCTCGAAGACGGGGATGTCCAGCTGCTTTCCCACCACCTGCAGCTGGTTGATGGCGGCGGGACGGTACACATCGCAGGCCACCAGCAAGGGGCGCTTGCCGAAGCTGCGGCGCATGAGCCCCGCCAGCTTGGCGCCGTTTGTGGTCTTGCCGGCGCCCTGCAGACCCACCATCATCACAACGGTGGGACCCTTGGAGGCGGTGGTCAGACGGGCGTTGGTGCCGCCCATCAGCGCCGTCAGCTCCTGGTTTACGATCTTGATGATCTGCTGGGCGGGGGTCAGGCTGTCCAGTACGTCGGCGCCGACGCACTTTTCGGTGACGTCCGCCACGAAGTCCTTGACGACCTTATAGCTGACGTCGGCCTCCAGCAGGGCCAGACGCACCTCGCGCATACCTTCGCGGACATCGGCTTCGGTAAGGCGGCCCTTACCGCGCAGGCGCTTGAATACGCCGTTCAGTTTTTCGCTAAGTCCCTCAAATGCCATGGGTCGTTACTCCTTCAGGGCGGCAGCAGCGTCCAAGATCGTCTCCGCCAATTCCTCTAACCGGGGATTTTCGTACTGCCGGTAGTTGATGGTTTTAATGTCTCCGGCAGCGGTGATGATACGGTCCACGTGCTGCTGCATCTGCAAAAAGCGGCGGACCAGGCCGGTCTTGTCCTCCAGCTCGGTCATAGCGTTCTCCGCGCGAACGATCACGTCCCGTACGCCCTGCCGGGAAATGCCGCAGTTCTCCGCGATCTCTGCCAGGGACAGGTCCTCATTATAATACAGGTCGAACAGCTCACGCTGCCGTGGGGTCAGGATATCGCCGTAAAAATCGAACAGCATGGTCATGCGGTATGTCTGGTTTTTCACGGTGTGGCCTCCTTCTGTAAAGTTATATGCCTTTACAACATCGAATATCATACACGATTTCGGGAGAAATGTCAAGGTGAAAAATGGGGCGGCGGAAAAAATATTCCCTTCGGCGAAAGCCGAAGGGAACAGAAGACGGGATCAGTGCTTCAAACGCTTGTCGCACCGCTTGCTGAGCCAGGTGCCCACGCTTTGAAACAGCTGCACCAACAGGATCAGAATGACCACCGCCACCAGCATCACCAGGTACTTATAGCGGTAGTAGCCGTAGTCGATGGCGATCTTGCCCAGGCCGCCGCCGCCGATGATGCCGCTCATGGCGGAGTAGCCCAGAATGGTGGTCAAGGCGATGGTGACATTCTGGATCAGGGAGGGAACGCTCTCGGGGATCATTACCTTGCAGATGATCTGCATGGGGGTGGCGCCCATGCTCTGGGCGGCCTCAATGATATTACCATCCACCTCCCGGAGACTGCTCTCCACCAGACGTGCCACAAAGGGGAACGCCGCCGCCACCAGCGGAACGATGGTGGCCGTGGTGCCCACGGCGGTGCCGATGAGCAGACGGGAGAGGGGAAAGACCATGATCATCAGGATCAGGAAGGGGATGGAGCGCAGCAGGTTGATGATGACGTTGATGACCTGCATGAGCCAGCGGGGCAGGGGGAGCACACCGTTTTTCTCGCCGGCGACCAGCAGCACGCCCAAGGGCAGGCCAAGCACCAGCGACAGCGCCGTGCTGACCACGGTGACGTAAAACGTCTCCCAGATGGCAAAGGGCAGAGAGGGCAGCACCGTCATCAGGTCCTGTACGGACTGGGCGGAGAACAGATTACTGTACATGATGGTCCACCTCCTCTACCTGCACATTGGCCACATTGTGGATAAAGGCCACGGCCTTATCGTACTGTGCGCTGGGGATGCCCAGCATCATGCTGCCGTATACCGTTTCGGACAGCTTTTGGGTACTGGCGGAGATCACGTTGCAGAAGACGCCCTCCTCTGCCGCCAGCCGGGCAATGAGGGGAATACTGGTGGTCTTGCTGTCCTTGAACACCAGCCGCACCAGCTTTTCGTCCTGGGGGTTGTATACCTGCGCGTCCGCGCCGCCGGGGAATACCAGACGGCGGCCGGCTTCAGACTTGGGCGCGGCGAAGACAGTACCCACCATGCCGGATTCGGCCACACAGCCGTCGTCCAGGATAGCCACATGGGAGCAGACCTCCTTCACCACACTCATCTGATGGGTGATGATGACCACGGTGATGTTCAGCTTTTGATTGATGTCCCGGATCAGCTCCAGTATCTGCCGGGTGGTCTTGGGGTCCAGCGCGCTGGTGGCCTCGTCGCACAGCAGCACCTTGGGGTCGGTGGCCAGGGCACGGGCGATGGCCACGCGCTGCTGCTGGCCGCCGGACAGCTGGGCCGGATAGGCCTCGGCCTTGTCGGGCAGGCCAACCAGCTCCAGCAGCTCGCGCCCGCGCTTCTCCGCGTCGGCCCGCTTTACCCCGGAGATCTCCATGGGGAAGCAGACGTTACGCAGGCAGGTGCGCTGCATGAGCAGGTTGAAGTGCTGGAAGATCATAGTGATGTTCCGACGGGCGGCGCGCAGCTGGGCGGGGGTCATGGTGTCCAGCCGCTGGCCGTCCACGATGATCTCGCCTTTTGTGGGGCGCTCCAGCAGGTTGATGCAGCGCACCAGCGTGCTCTTGCCCGCGCCGGACATACCGATAATGCCGTAGATGTCTCCATCCTCAATGGTCAGGGACACATCCTTCAATGCGTCCACGCCTCCGTTGGCACCGGAGTCGTATGTCTTGCTTACGTGTTTCAGTTCTATCACGACGGCGTTCCTCGTTTCTGTTTAATTCGCACTGTTTCCTTTCTGCATCCCCCGCGCCCTGGCGGGAGCTCCGGAAAAGAAACCGGGCGTTTCGCATTGTCCTGTTTCCGCGGTGTTCCCCGCCCTATGCAGGGCGGGGAACACGCGAGGGGGAGAGGAGGGTAAAATCCTGTTGCTTTATGTTACTGGGCGGAGGTGCTCAGCGCGTCCAGCGTGGTCTGCTTACCGCCGTACAGACCCATGGGCTCCACGTGGATGGCGGCGACGGAGGCGATGTGGGTGCCGTTCTGGGCGTTGAAGTCCTCCAGATAGGGCAGGTGCTGGAAGTAGTTGGCGGTCACGGTGCCGTCATCCACCACGGTGTTGGGCACCACATAGTCGTTGTACACCTGAATGTCCAGGGTGATGTCCTTGGCGGCCAGGATCTCCTTGGCGACCTCCAGGATCTCGGCGTGGGGCGTGGGGGAAGCGGCCACAGTGATGGTCTCACCCTTCAGAGCGTCATAGTCCACGAAATCGCTGTACCCATCGGTGGGATTCTCCACCACGGAGATAACGGAGCCGGCGTACTTCTCGGCGATGAAGTCCGCCACCTGCTTGCTCTCCAGCGCGGCCTTCAGCGCCACTACCTGCCCGGACTCGTTGCCCTCCTTGACGGCCAGAATGTTGGCGTAGGCGGAGGCGCTGCCCTCAATCAGCAGGGAGTCATTCACGGGGTTCAGGCCGGCGTTGATGGCGTAGTTGCTGTTGATCACGGCGTAGTCCACGTCGGGCAGCAGGTTGGGCAGCTGGGCGGCCTCAGCCTCCACGATCTCCACATTGTACGGATTCTCCACGATGTCGTTCTTGGTGGCGGTGATGCCCACGCCGTCCTTCAGCTTGATGATGCCGTTCTCCTGCAGCAGCAGCAGGGCGCGGGCTTCGTTGGTGGTGTCGTTGGGTACGCCGATCTTGATGACAGGAGCGTCGGTCTTGTCGCCGCTGTCGTCGGTCTTGCTGCCGCAGGCAGCCAGGCTCAGAGCCAGTACAGCGGCCAGGGCCAGGGTGATGATCTTAGTCAAAGTGTTGTGTTTCATGTTCGCAGTCTCCTTTGAAATGATTAAACTTGGTTGGTTACGATTTTATCTCAGCACCGCCGCCCGGCCGGAACGGCGGTACATAAGCAAAACAAAAACAGCGGCTGGTCATCACTGACCCTCCGCTGTCTGCTTACACATCGGCTTTTTTTCAAGCCGTCAAACAGTTTTCGGAAAGCTGATGACCTTTTCGGCGCGACGAAACATGCACATGGACATCATACCCATGCACATCTCGCACATCATCATGGTGACGTTACGCTTCATGTCGGCTTTCCTCCTCGCTGTGATTTTCCCTGTCGGAATGGTGGCATAATACGCCCTTAACGCGCCGTTGTCAACCCTTTTTTCACCTTTCTGCGTTTTTTACAAAAAACATACAGGACTGGTATGTGATTTCGTGTATTTTGGTTATTTGACTATTGGGGCTTGCATGGGGCACAATATGTGGTATAATTGTTGACACAATAATACAATACGTGGGGAGAGATGGGCGTGACATCAAAGGTTTTCGACTATATTGCCATGGAGCAGCGGCGGCAGGAAACAACGGTGGAACTGATCGCCAGCGAGAATTTCACCAGCGAGGCGGTATGCCGCGCCGTGGGCAGCTGCCTGACCAACAAGTATTCCGAGGGGTATCCCGCCCACCGGGAGATGGGAAATCAGGGGCGCTACTACGGCGGCTGCCTGGTGGTGGACGAGCTGGAGACGTACTGCATCGCCAAGTGGAGGGAGGTATTTCACACCGACTACCATGTGAACGTGCAGCCTCACAGCGGCACCTCCGCCAATCTGGCGGCGTATATGGCGCTGCTGCAGCCGGGAGACCGGATCCTGTCCATGAGTCTGGCCAACGGTGGGCATCTGTCCCACGGACTGCCGGTAAATGCCTCCGGCAGGCTGTATGACATAGCGGCCTACGATGTGGACGAAAACGGCCTGATCGACTATGACGGTATGGAGAGGCTTGCACGGGAGCTGAAGCCGCGGCTGATCATCGCAGGAGCGTCGGCCTACAGCCGGACCATCGACTTTGCACGCTTTGCCCGGGCGGCGCAGGCGACGGGGGCGTATTTCATGGCGGACATCGCTCACATTGCCGGGCTGGTGGCGGCGGGGGAGCACCCCAGCCCCTTTGGACTGGCAGATGTGGTCACGACCACGACGCACAAGACGCTGCGCGGCCCGCGGGGCGGACTGATCTTCTGCCGGCCGGAGCTGGCGAAAAAGGTGGACAGCGCCGTTTTTCCCGGTATGCAGGGCGGCCCTTTGCAGCACGTGATCGCCGGCAAGGCGGTGGCTGCGGAGGAGGCGCTGACCCCGGAGTACCGGGCGTATATCCACCGTGTGGTGGTCAACTGCAGGGCGATGGCGGCGGAGTTCATGGCCATGGGCTACAAGGTCGTTACCGGCGGCACGGACAACCATCTGTTTTTGCTGGATCTGACGGATACCGGACTTACCGGACGTGAGGTACAGGAGGAATTGGACCGCTGCGGTATTACGCTGAATAAGAACTGCGTCCCCGGGGACAAACGCTCGCCGTTCCAGACCAGCGGTGTCCGCATCGGCACCGCCGCCATGACTACCAAGGGCTATACGGCGGAGGATTTCTGTCGCGTTGCCCACCGTATCGACGAGGTGGTGCGGCAGATGATGGCGGAAAAGGCCGCGCAGGCGTAAGGCGCCTTAAAGAGAGCAAAAAAGTATCCCGCGGCTGTGCCGCAGGATACTTTTTATGTTGGTTATGCCGCGGTTTTCCGCAGGAACCGCCGGAGGAACCACACGGCCATTACCGCGCACAGCGCCTCGGAGATCACCGGCGCAAACCAAATGCCCGTGCCGCCCACGGCTGCCGCCAACAGCAGCAGCGCACCGGCCTGAAACGCCAGACCCCGCCCCACGGAGATACTGATGGCCGCCTTGGGCTGCTCCACCGCCGTCAGGAAGCCGCCCATGAGGATGTTGCCGCCCAGCAGCAGATAGCACAGACCGTACCGCCGCAGCGCGCCGGCCGCGCTGCCCAGCAGCTCCGGCTTCTCCGCGCCGAGGAAGATTCCGGCGATCTGGGGGGCAAAGATCATCACACCGGCGAAGATCACCGCCGTCATGATGCCCACCGCTGTAAAGCCATACCGCAGCAGCTTCTTGTAGCCCGCCGCGTCCCCCTTGCCGTAGTGGTAGCTGACCAGCGGCTGGCTGCCCTGCGAGATGCCCAGCATGGTGTTGATGATGAGGGTGTTCACGTAGGCGATGATGGTGTAGCACACCAGTCCGTCGTCGCCGAGGCACCGGAGGATGACCCGGTTGAACAGGAAGATCATCACGCCGTTGCACAGCTCCGTTACGCCGTCGGCAAAGCCCAGCGGGATCAGCCGCTTGTAGATGCCCCAGTCCATCCTGAACTTCACAAAGTGGAAGGTGTTGTGTCCGCCCAGGAAGTGGCGCAGATAGATGATGCACGTCAGAAGCTGGGAAAGACCTGTGGCGAAGGCCGCGCCCCATACGCCCAGATCCAGCACAAAGATGGCGATATAGTCCAGCACGCAGTTGGCCAGACAGCCGGTGATGACCGTCAGAATTGCCAGACGGGGATAGCCGTCGGTCTTGATCAGCACCTCCATGTTATAGGAGATGATGAAGCACAGCGCGAAAGGGGCCAGGCCCCGGAGATAATCGATGGTATATTGATACGTTACGCCCTTTGCGCCCAGCAGCACGGCGAACGGCTCCAGAAATACGAAAACGAGGACGGTGATGGTCAGGCCGACGCACGTCAGCAGCACGATGTTCTGAGAGAACAGGCTATTGGCCTTCTCGCCTTGGTTTTGTCCCAGATAGATGGCGATGATGGTGCTGGTACCGACGGCGAAGATGACGCCGATGGAGAACAGCACATTGGTGAACGGTACCGCCAGATTCACCGCTGCCATGGCGTATTCGCCTACGCCCTTGGCGACCATCAGCCCGTCCACGATGGAGTACAGGCTGAAAACCATGAGGGATGCCACCGTAGCGGCTACGAAATGCAGAAATTGTGATAACAGACTTCGCTCATTGAGCATTTTCGATGAAGTTCCTTTCTTCGCTTTTAGCGGCGGGCGTTCACACAGACACCTGCTGCAATTCTATTCTAACGAAAAATACATCGGAAGTCAAATATACTTGCCGTTAAGAGCAAGAGAGTATATAATGAAAACCACAAGAAAAACTGGGAGGTATACCCTATGAAGCTCTATGTGATGGACGCCTTTGCCAATCGGATCTTCGGCGGCAACCAGGCGGGCGTGGCACTGCCGGACCGGGAACTGTCTGATGAGACCATGCGGCAGATTGCCGCGGAGATGAAGCACTCGGAGACGGCCTTTATACATATGGAGCCGGACGGCTCCGTATCCCTGCGCTATTTCACCCCCGCCGGGGAGGTGGACCTGTGCGGCCACGCCACGGTGGCGTCCTTCGCCCTGCTGCGGCAGTTGGAGAAGATCGGCGACGGCGACCACACGGCCCATACGAAGGCCGGGGAGCTGAACATCACCGTCAGGGGCGGTACTGTCTGGATGGATATGGCGCCGCCGCAGCTGATCGGCGACATCCCGGCAGCGGAGCGCGCCGCGCTGTACGCCGCCTATGGCCTGACGGAGGCGGACTGCCCGGAGGGATATATCCCACGGATGGTGTCCACAGGTCTGGCGGATATTATGATGCCCGTCCGGGACCATGAGACGCTCATGCGGGCAGTGCAGAACGCACCGGTGGTCACGGAGCTGTCACGGAAGTACGATGTGACCGGCGTGCATATGTTCTGCCCGGGGCGGGACGGCGTGACGGCCTGGTGCAGCAACTACGCGCCCCTGTACGACATCCCGGAGGAGTGTGCCACCGGGACCAGCAACGGTGCACTGACGTATTATCTCTACCTGCGAGGCGATGTGAAGCCGGAGCAGGAGAACGTGTTTTTGCAGGGCGAGCACATGGGCAGGCCCAGCGAGATACGCAGTATGCTGTATGAAAAGGATGGCACCGTGACGGTCCGTATCGGCGGCAGCGCGGTCATGAGCCTGGATTGTGAACTGAAGCTGTGAGCAAAAAAAGAAAGCCCGCGAGGGCTTTCTTTTTTTGTGGATATAGATCCCGGCGAAGCGGGGAGCAGGTATCAGACGTAGCGCTGGGTGGTGACGTCGAACACGCCGCGGGTGGTGATGCGCAGACTGGGAATCACCGGCAGGGCCATGAAGCTCAGGGTCATAAATGGGTCGATACCGGTGGACACGCCCAGGTCGTAGGCAGCTTTTTTGGCGTTCTCCAGGTCGCGGTTCACGTTTATGAGGGTGTCGTCGGACATGATGCCGGCGATGGCCAGCAGCAGCTCACCCTTCACCTGACCGTTCTCCACCACGGTGATACCGCCGTGCTGCTGTACGATGCGGTTGGCGGCGAAGGCCATATCCTCCTCGTTGGTGCCCACCACGATGATGTTGTGGCTGTCGTGGCTGATGCTGGTGGCCACGGCACCCTTTTGCAGGCCGTAGCCCTTGATGTAGCCCAAGCCGATGTGGTGGGTGTTCTTATGACGCTCGATGACGGCGATCTTCAGAATGTCATAGTCCACATCGATACGGTCGGTGTAGCCGCCGTCAGTGGTGGTGATCTCGCCGTTGACCATACCGATGACCGCGTGGGGGCGGCTGTCGGTGAAATCGGCGGCGGTCAGCGGGGCCACGTGGAAGGTGTCGTGGGCGCGGTTGACCAGATAGGGGTCGATCTCCGGGACGGGGAAGTCCGCCACCACGCCATGGTCTACCATCAGTACGCCGCGCTTGTAGACCTTTTCGATGTTGAAGTGGTCAAAGTCGTCGATGATGACGAAGTCCGCCAGATAGCCGGGTGCAATGGCGCCGCGGTTGTTCAGCAGGAAGTAGCGGGCAGCGTTGTGGCAGGCGGCCTTGATGGCGGTGATGGGGTCGGCGCCCAGGGAGATGGCCTTTTTGACGATGTAGTCGATGTGACCCTTTTCCAGCAGGTCGTTGGGGTGCTTGTCATCGGTGCAGAACATACAGCGTTCCACATACTTGTCGCACAGCAGGGGGACCAGCGCTTCCAGATTGCGGGCTGCGGTGCCCTCGCGGATCATAATGAACTGGCCGCGCTGGAGCTTTGCGATGGCGTCGTTCAGGTCGTGGCACTCGTGGTCGGAGTACACGCCGGCGGCGATGTAGGCGTTCAGGTCGTTGCCCACCAGGTCGGGGGCGTGGCCGTCGATCTTCTTGTGATGGGCCTGGCTGGCCACGATCTTCTCCACCACCTGGGGATCGCCGTTGATGGTGCCCACGAAGTTCATCATCTCGGCCAGACCCTGTACACGGGGATAGTCATAGAAGCTGTCGATAGCCCGGTAGTCCAGGTTGGCGCCGGACTCGTCCAGCGGCGTGGCCGGCACGCAGGAGGGCAGCATAAAGCGCACGTCCACGGGCAGGTCCTCGGTGGCCTGGAGCATATACTCGATGCCATCGGTGCCCATGACGTTGGCGATCTCGTGGGGGTCGGTGATGACGGTGGTGGTGCCATGGGGCAGCACCGCCTTGGCAAACTCCGTGGGACTGACCAGGGAACTCTCCAGATGAATGTGGGCGTCCACAAAGCCGGGGAGGACGATCTTACCGCCCATATCTACCTCTGTATTGCCGCTGTATTCACCCATGCCCACGATCAGGCCCTCGGCCACGGCGATGTCGCCGTGACACAGCTCGTTGGAGAATACGTTGACATAGGTGGCGTTTTTCAGCACCAGGTCGGCCTTTTCACGGCCGGCGGCCACGGCGATGACCCGCAGCTTTTTTGTCAGCTTCCGGTTGATCTTGCCGGCATAGCTCTCTTTTACTGCCATAATGGAACTGCTCCTTTCTCCCACTCAAAGCATTAGTATTATTAAATCTACATATTACCATAACTTATCATAAAAGTCTATCCCCACACGCTATAAAAAATGTGCGGCAGATGGCGGCGGTCATGCGGTTTTGCTAATGAGAACAAAAAAGAGAAGCGCCTATAGGCGCTTCTCTTTACTTGATGCTTCCGTCGGCGTTGAATACCGGAAGGACACCCAGGTACTTGATGTCCTCGCGGTCCGCCGCACCGCCCTCGGCCAGCACGGCGATGCGGTCCACTACGGTACCGCCGGCCATCTTCACCAGCTCCTCCATGGCGTGGAGGGAGCCGCCGGTGGAGATCACGTCATCCATGAGAACGATGCGCTTGCCGCGGATCAGGTCGGCGTCGTCACGGCCCAGATACAGCTTCTGCACCCCGGCGGTGGTGATGGATTTATCCTCCACGTGCAGGGGATCGGGCATATACGCCTTGGGGCCCTTGCGGGCGATGAAATACTTTTTCGCACCGCTTTGACGGGCCATCTCGTGGATCAGGGGGATGGACTTGGCCTCGGCGGTGAACAGATAGTCGTAGCTGTCTGCCTCCAGCATGGCCAGCATATCACGGGCGCAGGCTACGGTCAGCTCCGCGTCGCCAAAGCAGATGAAGGCGCCGATGTACAGGTCGTCCGTGACCTTACAGATAGGCAGCTCCCGGTGGAGCCCAGCGATGTCCATGGGATAAACAGGCATGATACAAAACTCCTTCAAGCGGTCCTGCCTGCGGGCAGCCGCGCATAATAAGCGGCGCATGGGGCGCCGTAACCCTAATTATAGTAAATCGTTCGACAAAAGTCAAGGATAAAGCAGTTCGCCGAAGCTGGAGATGTAACGGTCACAGGTGCGGGCCATTTCGTCAGCGGTGGAGGCAAAGTAGGGGTCTGCCACGCCCACGGTGTGCATCCCGGCGGCCTTGGCGCCGCGGATGGCCTCCACGGAGTCGTCGAACAGGGTGCAGTCTGCGGGGGAGACGCCCAGTGCAGCGGCGACCTTCTCCCAGAGGGCGGGGTACTTTTTCTCGGTGCCCAGCTCCTGGGCGAAGAAAATACGCTCGAAATAGGGCAGCAGGCCCAGGTGGGTCAGCGCCGTACGGCAATGAACAGGGACCGCGCTGGTGACCACAGCCATACGCTCGCCGCGGTTCTTCATCTGCTCCAGATAGGCGCGGACACCGGGCTTTTCCGTTACGTCCGTGGCGTAAATGTCGCCGGCCATCTCCATCCACTCGGCCATGATGGCGGCTTCGCTCTCCGGCAGATGGCAGAATTCCTTTGTGAATTTGGCCGCCAGCGGGAAGATGGTGTGGGCCACGCCCTCATAGTATTCCTGCGTATAGGGCAGACCTCGCTTCTCCAAGAAACGCGTGTCCACGTCCTTCCAGATGCCGTTGGAGTCGATCAGCGTTCCGTCCATGTCAAACAGCAGCATGGGAAACCTCCTTTTCCGGGGAAATATGGCTTGCTATTCCGCGTTGCAGGTGTTATCATATCATGGTTATTGGACGCTGTAAATGGGGAAACTACCCGATTTCTGTAGGAAAGTGAGGGGAAACGTATGCAAACGGTCAACTACCGCAAGGGCCTGGGGGCTATGTCGGTGTGCTTTTTCATCTGGGGTTTCCAGCCGCTGTACTGGTATATGTGCACCAATGTGTGCGGCGAGATCGACACGTTTTTCATCATGGCCTGCCGCATTATCTGGGCAGCGGTGGCCTGCCTGTGTATTCTGAAGGTGCAGGGAAAGCTGCCGCAGCTGTGGGCCGTATTCAAGGACAAGCAGGTGCTCAAGCGGGAGATGCCTGCATCGGTGCTGCTGTTCGGCGACTGGCTGGTGTACCTGTGGGCGGTGCAGAACGGCCGCGTGCTGGAGTGCAGCCTGGGGTATTACATCCAGCCGCTGGTGGTATTTGCCCTTGGGGCCGTTATCTTCCGCGAGAAGATGAATTGGCGGCACTTTGTGATCATTGCCATCGTGGTGGTCGGCATCGTGTTCAGCACCTCCGGCTTCGGCGGCGTGCCCTATGTGACCATCGCCCTGGCGTTGATGTTTTCCATCTATGCAGCCATCAAGAAGAGCTTGACCATCGATTCCATCGTGTCTACCACGTCAGAGATCCTGATGATGGTGCCGGTGGCGCTGCTGTTCATCCTGTTTTTCCGTATGGGGGACAATGGTATGGGCAGCATGACGGTCGTCAAGCAGCTGCTGATGATCGGCGGCGGTGTGATCACCGGGCTGCCCATGGTGTTTTACTCCATCGGCGTTAGGCATCTGCCGCTGATGACCACGGGCATCTGCCAGTATATCAGCCCGTCTCTGTCTATTATCTGCGGTGCCATCATGGGCGAGGCCCTGACCCACGAGAAGCTTGTGAGCTTCCTGTTTATCTGGACGGGTGTCCTCCTGTATGTGCTGAACACCGTCTATGAGGAGAAGCAGAAGAAAAAGGCCGCCGTGCAATAGCGTATCAGGGGCCGTCCCGGAGGGGGCGGCCCTTTTGCAGGGGACGGGCCCGTTTGAATGGTTTACAAATGGGGAAAACTGTGGTACAATACCCTGTATTATGGGTCAGTGTGTCCAAAGGAGGCGAGCGCTGTGCAGGGAAAACTCATCGTGTTCGAGGGGACGGACGGGTCCGGCAAGGCTACCCAGTCCCGGCTGCTGTGCGAGGAACTGACGCGCCGCGGTATCCCTTTCCGCAAGCTGGAGTTCCCCCGGTATCAGGAGGAGTCCTCTGCGTTGATCCGCCTGTATCTGGGCGGTGCCTTCGGAGACAAGCCCGGCGACGTGAATGCCTATGCCGCGTCAGTGTTCTACTCTGTGGATCGCTATGCCTCCTACAAACAGGACTGGGGCGCGTACTATGAGCAGGGCGGACTGGTCATTGCGGATCGATACACCACCAGCAACGCCGTTCACCAGACCGGTAAGCTGCCGCCGGAGCAGCGGGACGGTTTTCTCGACTGGCTGTTTGACTTCGAGTACCGGCTGTTGGGGCTGCCGGAGCCCACACGGGTGCTGTATCTGGATATGCCCACAGAGGCCACGGAACAGATGATGCGCCTGCGGGAGGCCGCCACCCACACCACTGCTGACATCCACGAGAAGGACGAGGAATACCTGCGCCGCTGCCGGGAAAACGCCGCCCATGTGGTGGCACGCTGCGGCTGGACGCGCATTGACTGCGCCCGGGCGGGCGCGCCTCGCCTGATAGACGACATACACAACGAAGTGATGACCTGCGTGGCCGATCTTATCGGCTGACGCTGGGAAAGGAGCAAAGACTTATGGGAAACCGTGAAGAACGAAACGAATACGCCACGGCGAAGTGGGACGCCGAGGAGGTTCGCCGGCAGGCGTCCTCCGAGCAGCGCCGCCACAGTGACCGCCGCCGTCAGGCCAAGCGCAACCGGACCATCATCTATCTGGCCTGTGTAGTGCTGGTATCCTGCCTGCTGGCGGGCATCGGTTGGCTGCTGGTCAACGACGTGTGTTCGCTGAACAAGCCCTATACCGAGGTGGAGATCACCGTAGAGGAGGGTGACAACCGGGGAGATGTGGCCAAGAAGCTGCACGACGCGGGGCTGGTGAATTCCCGACTGGTTTTCAATATTGCCGGCACGTTCCTGCACTACAACCGCTACGTGGAGCCGGGGACCTACAAGCTGAACAGTGATATGGACTTCCGCGCCCTGATTACCAATATGCACGACTGGGAGACGGACGCCAAGGAGGCCCAGGGCCTGATCAAGGTCACCATCCCCGAGGGCTACACCGTCCGGGAGATCATCGATCTGCTGGCGGAGAAGGGCGTGGCCACCAAGGAGGATCTGGAGGATGCCTGCGCCAACTTTGCGTATGAGGACTACGATTTCCTGGATGACGACAAGCTGGGCAGCATCGATCGCATGGAGGGCTTCCTGTTCCCCAGCACCTATGAATTCGACAAGAACCGGTCCGCGGTGTATACGGTGGAGACGATGCTGGTGTACTTCAAAAACAGCATCAGCCAGCAGATGCTGGCGGACATCAAGGCGTCTCCGTACTCCCTGCAGGAGATCATCACCATGGCATCCCTGATCGAGAAGGAGTCCATCGGCGACGACACCGAGCGCAAGAACATCAGCTCCGTTATCCACAACCGTCTGGAGAACCCGAGCAGTGAGAAGGGCGGAAGAGCGCTGCAGCTGTGCTCTACCATCAACTATATCATGAAGCACGACGGGGTAAAGACCTTCGATACAGAGATCGACAGTCCCTACAACACCTATATCAACCCCGGCCTGACTCCGGGACCCATCTGCAATCCCGGCCTGTCCGCCATTGAGGCGGCCATCTACCCGGCGGACACCGATTATTACTTCTTCGCCCTGGGCAAGGACGGCAAAAGCCACTTCTTTACCGACTATAACGAGCACCTGAAGTTCATTAACAGCGGTGAATATCAGCCTATCTACTCCTGATGATGAAGATGAAAAAGCCAGAGCTGCTGTCCCCCGCAGGGGACTGGGAAAAGCTGCAGATGGCGGTTCTGTACGGCGCGGACGCGGTGTATCTGGCCGGCACGTCCTTTGGGATGCGTTCCTTTGCCGGGAACTTTGACGACGAGGCACTGCCGAAGGCAGTGCGGTTTGCCCACGACCATGGCGTAAAGGTACACGCCACGGTGAACACCATGCCCCGCTGGAATGAGGCGGAGGCCCTGCCCGCCCATCTGGAAAAGCTGGACGCGGCGGGGGTGGACGCCCTGATTCTGGCGGACCTTGGCGCGTTCACCCTGGCGGGGAAGTACGCGCCCCACTGCCAGCGTCATATCAGCACCCAGCAGTCTATCGCCAATCACGTCTGCGCCCAGGCCTGGTACGATCTGGGCGCCAGCCGCGTGGTACTGGCCCGGGAGTTGAGCATGGAGGAGATCGCCGCCATTCGGGCCAGGGTATCCCCGGAGCTGGAACTGGAGGCCTTCTGCCACGGGGCTATGTGCGTCAGCTACTCCGGGCGCTGCCTGCTGAGCAACTATATGACCGGACGGGACAGCAACCGGGGCGAATGTGCCCAGCCCTGCCGCTACCAGTATGCGCTGATGGAAGAGAAACGGCCTGGGGAGTATTTCCCGGTGTTCGAAGACGAAAAGGGCACATACATTATGAACAGCCGGGATATGTGCATGATCGACCACCTGGACGACCTGATGGCCGCCGGGGTGGACTGCCTGAAGATCGAGGGTCGGGCTAAGTCCGCTTACTACGCGGCCATCGTTACCGGCGCGTACCGGCACTGTTTGGACGACGTGGCCGCAGGGCGGCCGCTTGACCCGGTGTGGCGGGATGAGGTGGAGCACATCAGCCACCGGCACTACGCCACAGGGTTTTTCTACGGCCAGCCGGGGCAGTATTATGAGAGCGCCCGGTATCTGCGGGACTGGCAGATCTGCGCCGTGGTGACGGACTGTGATGAAAACGGGCTGGCCACCCTGAGCCTGCGGAACAAATTTGCCGCCGGCGACATCGTGGAGGTGGTGGGGCCGGATACGAAGCCCTTTACGATCACCGTGCCGGTGATGCGCGACAGCGAGGGCAATGGCCTGGCGGAGCCGAAGACGCCCCAGATGGTGTTCACCATGCAGCTGCCCCGTCCGGTGCCGCCCATGAGCTTCATCCGCCACGCGGTGGCGCTGAGTGGGAAATAAGTACATAAAAATTGTCCCCCGGCGAAGCCGGGGGACAATTTTTATGCGTTGCTGGTGGGGTGGGCGCTGCTGTCGGGGATGGTCTCCGGTTCCTCGGCCAGGGCTTCATGCCTGCGTTCGCACACGGCAAGGAAGAAGGCCCAGGCGATAAGGGGCAGCACGGCCAGCGCGCCGCGGATATACCACCACGTCACGGCGAGGTAGGCCGCTGCCGCGCCGATGTGGAAGCACAGCAGGGTGAGGGCAAAGACCTTCAGCTTCCGCAGGTGGGCGCGGTCATGGTCACACAGGTAGTTGGCCAGGGCCAGAGAAGTCTGCTTGGTGTTGTTGGTGGAGAAAATGGTGGAGCTATAAAAGCCGCGGGCGCCGCCGAAGCTGCTCCACTGGATACTCATGGCAAAGAAGATGGGATACAGTGCTACTACAACGTTCAGCGCTTCCGGCAGGAAGGCTACGGTCACGGCGGCTGCGGTGGTAATAACGGGCGATACATAGTGCATATCCCAGCCCCACCAGTGGGGCAGCAGCACCGTCAGCATAGTGCCCAGCATGTACAGAACCAGCGCGCCCAGATGCAGGAGCACGGCGTGCAGGTCGCCCCGCAGGGCATCCAGCAGCAGCTCGATCAGGTTCACCGTCTGGGCGTTGCCCATGACGCCGCTGTGGATAAGAACAGCGTAGCAGCCGAAGAAGCCGCCCACGGCACAGAAGGATAGGTGGCGGTACAGGTCGATATGGTCGTTGCGGGAGAGCTTTTGCACGGGAGGCCCCTCTTTCTGTAAAAATGACGGTTTCCAGTATACCACAGCAGTGCGGAAAGACAAGGGGGAATATCTCATAAAAAGAGAAATTTCGTGTTGACAATGGGGAACATTGTGGTAAAATAACGCTATATTCCATAATGGCGATGAGAGAGAAGAGTTACCGGAGGCCGCCCGGAGCGAGACGGGGACAGTGCAAGCCCGTTGGGATCGGCACGGTGACAGCCGCTTTTGAGCCTGCCGTGATGAATGGCACGGGATGCTCCCGTTACAGGGCACTGAGAGGGCGGCTCGCCGCCAAATCAGGGTGGTACCGCGGAAGTGATTTTCGCCCCTGTTTGCTATGGCAAACAGGGGCGTTTTTCGTTGCAGGAGGTGGGAGATGCACTATACGATCATCGACATGGAAAAAGACCCACGCTGCGGGCAGTTTGCCTACTTCCGGGGGATGACGTTCCCCTTTGCCGGGCTGACGGTAGAGATGGACATCACCGACATGATGGCCGCGCGTGGCGGCAGACCGTTTTTCCTGAGTATGCTGTACGCGGCGGTGCGGGCGGCCAATGCGGTGCCCCAGCTCCGGCGGCGTATTCTGCCGGACGGGCGGGTGGCGGAGTACGACTGGTGCGCGCCGTCCTACACCGCCATGAAAAGCGACGGCGTGTACGTCTACTGCAACGTGGAGGGCGCGCTGCCCTACGACGAGTTTGTGGCGCAGGGACAGCGGCGGCAGAGGGAGGTGCTGGAGCGGGGCACGCTCACCGAGGACGGCGACGTGCGGAGCTTCTTCTTTGTCTCCAGCGTGCCGTGGGTACACTACTCGCAGCTGCAGCACCCGGCGGAGAGCCCGGACGACAGCAATCCCCGCATCAGCTGGGGCAAATATGTGACCGTCAACGGGCGGACGACACTGCCGGTGTCGCTGTTCGTGAACCACGCCCTGGCGGACGGGCTGCATATCTCCCGGTTCTTCCTGAACCTGGAGAAAGAACTGGCGGATATGACCCGCCAATGGAACGAGAGCGAAAAAGAATTTTAGTATACATTGTAAAGGAGACAACGACTATGAGCCATCCCTATCACGGCCTGAACGAGCTGCGGGAAATGTTCCTGAAGTTCTTTGAGACGAAAGGCCACCTGCGGCTGCCCAGCTTTTCGCTGGTGCCCCAGAACGACAAATCTATCCTGCTGATCAACGCCGGCATGACCCCCATGAAGCCCTGGTTCAAGGGCGAGGAGGAGCCGCCCTGCCGCCGCGTCTGCACCTGTCAGAAGTGCATCCGTACCGGTGACATCGACAATGTGGGCAAGACCGCCCGCCACGGCACCTATTTCGAGATGCTGGGCAACTTCTCCTTCGGCGATTATTTCAAGCACGAGGCCATTGCGTGGAGTTGGGAGTTCCTGACCTCCCCTGAGTGGGTGGGGCTGGAGGCCGACCGGCTGTATCCCTCCGTGTATGAGAGCGACGACGAGGCCTTTGCCATCTGGCGGGACGAGATCGGCATTCCTGAGGACAGGATCTTCCGCTTCGGCAAGGAGGACAACTTCTGGGAGCACGGCTCCGGCCCCTGCGGCCCCTGCTCCGAGATCTACTATGACCGCGGACCGGAGTACGGCTGCGGCAAGCCCGGCTGCACCGTGGGCTGCGACTGCGACCGCTATATCGAGATATGGAACAACGTGTTCTCCCAGTTCGACAACGACGGCCACAACAACTACACCGAGCTGAAGCAGAAGAATATCGACACCGGCATGGGTCTGGAGCGCCTGGCCTGTGTGTGCCAGAACGTGGCCAGCCTGTTCGATGTGGACACGGTGATGAACATCACCCACAAGGTCAGCGAGCTGACCGGCGCCCACTACGGCGAGAGCTACAAACGGGATGTGAGCCTGCGGGTCATCACCGATCACATCCGGTCTGCCACGTTTATGATCTGCGACGGTATCCTGCCCAGCAACGAGGGCCGCGGCTATGTGCTGCGCCGCCTGCTGCGGCGCGCCGCCCGCCACGGCAAGCTGCTGGGCGTCAACGAGCCGTTCCTGTACAAGGTGGTGGACACCGTGGTACACGAGAACGAGGGGCAGTACCCCGACCTGAAGGAAAAGCAGAGCTACATCACCAAGGTCATCCGCACCGAGGAGGAGAACTTCGCCCGCACCATCGACGGCGGCATCCGCATCTATAACGAGATGCTGGCCTCCCACAAGGAGAAGGGCGAGACGGTGTTCTCCGGCGCTGACGCCTTCAAGCTGTACGATACCTTCGGCTTCCCCATCGACCTGACGGCCGAGATGGCCGCCGAGGAGGGCATGACTGTGGACGAGGAAGCCTTCCAGTCCCTGATGACCCAGCAGAAGGAGCGTGCCCGCGAAGCCCGCAAGGCGCTGGGCGATCTGGGCTGGGCCGGCGTGGAGTTCGGCAAGGACATGCCGGCCACGGAGTTTGTGGGCTATGACCGCGACACGGTGAACGGCGCGAAGGTGCTGGGTATCGTGGCCGAGGGCGAGTTGGTGGACGAGATCGTGTCCGGTATGGAGGCCATCCTGGTGCTGGACAAGACCCCCTTCTACGCCGAAATGGGCGGTCAGGTGGCCGACCACGGCGTGATCACCGGCGACGGCATGGAGTTCGTGGTCAGCGATGTGCAGAAGAACAAGGGCGGCAAGTTCATGCACTACGGCAAGCTGCTCAGCGGCAGCGTGGCCGTGGGCGACAGTGTGACGGCGTCCATCGACACCGACCGCCGCGCCGCTATCCGCCGGGCCCACAGTGCCACTCATCTGCTGGACGCGGCGCTGGTGAAGGTGCTGGGCGACCATGTGCATCAGGCCGGCTCGCTGGTGGAGCCGGATCGCCTGCGCTTCGACTTCACCCACTTCGAGGGCATCACGCCCCAGCAGCTGGATGAGGTGGAGGATATGGTCAACGACGCTATTCTGTCCGGGCTGCTCATTACCACCGAAGAACTGCCCATCGCCGAGGCTAAGGCCCGGGGCGCGGTGGCTACCTTTGGCGAAAAATATGGCCAGACCGTGCGGGTGGTGACCATGGGTGACTTCTCCATGGAGCTGTGCGGCGGCACTCATCTGGACAACACCGCTAAGGCCGGCCCCTTCCGCATCAAGAGCGAGAGCAGTGTGGCTTCCGGTGTGCGCCGCATCGAGGCCACCACCGGAAAGGTCACCATGGAGGACATGCGCCGCAGTCGTGGGCTGCTGAACAAGGCATCCCAGTTCTTCAAGTCCGCGCCGGAGACGCTGATGGAGCGTCTGGAGCAGCAGGCCAGCGAGATGAAGGCGCTGCGGCAGGCGCTGGAAAAGTTCAAGAGCGAGGCGTCCATGGGCGAGGCCAAGCAGATTCTGGCCTCCGCCAAGACCGTGGACGGGCTGCACGTCATCACCGGCACCCGTCAGGGCCTGGACGCAAACGCCCTGCGGCTGATGGGCGACTTCCTGCGGGACAAGGATCCCCATGTGGTAGGCGTGCTGGCCAGCATCGTGGGCGAGAAGGTCACGTTCCTGGCGGTGTGCGGCAAGGAGGCCGTGGCGCGGGGCGTGAAGGCTGGCGATCTGGTTAAAACCGTGTCCGCCGTGTGCGGCGGCAAGGGCGGCGGTAAGCCGGACAGCGCCATGGGCGGCGGCACCGATCTGCTGAAGGTGGACGACGCGCTGGCGGCCGTGGACGATTTCGTGGCGGAAAAGTTGAAATAATGCGCTGTATTATGAGAAAATAACGACAAAAACATATACGAAAGGAGATGCGACCATGAAGAACGATTGCCTGTTCTGCGCCATTATTGACGGGGAGATCCCCAGCAAAAAGGTGTATGAGGACGAACAATGCTATGCCTTTTATGATATCGAGCCGCAGGCACCGGTACACTTTTTGGTGGTGCCCAAGGCACATATCTGCTGCGCCAATGCCATCACGGCGGACAACAGCGGTGTGGTGGCCCATTGCTTCGAGGTCATCGCCAAGATCTGCAGGGAGTTGGGCGTGGAGAGCTACCGAATCGTCAACAACTGCGGCGATCAGGCGGGACAGACCGTGAAGCACCTGCACTTCCATGTGCTGGCGGGGCGGGATATGACTTGGCCTCCGGGCTAAAGGAGAACAGAAAAAGGGTCGGCGGGAGCCGGCCCTTTTTTCTGTGCGGCGGGGCGGGGCGGGACGGGGGCGTTTTACGCCGCTGTGCGGCTACACCTTATCCGCCCCCTGTGGGGGCACCTGTCTCCCTGCGGGTCGGCGGGAGCCGGCCCTTTTTTCTGTGCGGAGGTGCGGGGCGGGACGGGGGCGTTTTACGCCGCTGCGCGGCTACACCTTATCCGCCCCCTGTGGGGGCACTTGTCTCCCTGCGGGTCGGTCGGTTCGCGGATCTGACAGGCCACCGGCCTGTCATTCAACACCGCGAACCCCAGGGGGAAGGCTTAGGGGGGCGTGCCCTTAAGGGGAAGGCTGGGGGAAAATTTGGGGGGTGTTGCCCGTTTGCGGGCAACTTTTTTGCTTTTCGGGGATGGGGGCAGACGATCTTGATAAGGGGGTACGGATATGAAGTACAGAAAGAACGGGACGGACGCGGTGTGCGGACAGTGCGACCTGTGCGGCGGAGAGCTGCGGCGGGGAGAGCGATACTACCGGATCAGCGGTGAGAATGTGTGCAGGGGCTGCCTGGCAGATTTCGCGGCGCAGATACTGGCGGCGTATGAGGTGGTCGGAGGTGAGGCGGATGCATAAGACGGCGGCACCCTGGGAGGAACTGCGGGAGAAGTACGAGGCGGGCGGATATACCTATATGCAGCTGGCGAAGGAATACGGCGTTTCGGTGCAGAGCGTGGGGCGGCACGCGCGGAAGGAGAACTGGGTCAGCGGGTGCCGGAACGAGAGACGGCGCAGGGCGGAGAGCAGGGATTGCCTGCTGGAAATGACGCGGGCGCTGATGCGGGGCGCGAAGCGGGCGGCCGAGGAGGCGGAAAAAGGTGAGGCGTGCACCAAGGAGCTGAAGGAGCTGGCGGGGATATTGCAGACGCTGGCGGGGCTGGAGAAGGAGCTGGGCGGCGGGACCGCGGCGCAGACGGTGCAGGTGCTGATGGGAGAGGGGGTACGGGAGCTGAGCGAGTAAGCACGGAGAGAGAAGAGAGACAAGGGGGAGAGAACATGGAGGATATATACATCGGGACGCCGAACGCAAAGCAGGACGAATTTCTGCGGTGCAAAAAGAAGTACGTCGCTTTCGGCGGGGCACGGGGCGGCGGGAAAAGCTGGGCGGTGCGGTGCAAGGCCAAGCTGCTGGCGCAGCGGTATCCGGGGATACGGATGCTGCTGGTGCGGCGGACCATGCCGGAGATCGAGGCAAACCATTTGGAGACGCTGCGGCTGGAGCTGGCGGGTACGGCCGTATACCGGGCGGAGGAGAGACGGTTCGTGTTCGGGAACGGGAGCGTATTGCAGTTCGGATACTGCGCCTGCGACCGGGACGCGGATCGCTATCAGGGCGCGGAGTACGACGTGATCTTCTTCGACGAGGCAACGCAGCTGAAGGAGCAGTGGATGCGGAAGCTGGCGGCGTGCGTGCGCGGCGTGAACGGATTTCCCAAGCGCATTTACTACACGTGCAACCCGGGCGGGCCGGGGCATGGGTATATCAAGCGGCTGTTTATCGACCGGCGGTATGAGCCGGGGGAGAACGGGGGCGAGTACGCCTTCATACCGGCGCGGGTGACGGACAACGGGGCGCTGCTGGCGCGGCAGCCGGAGTATATACGGCAGCTGGAGGCGCTGCCGCCGAAGCTGCGGGCGGCGTGGCTGGAGGGACGGTGGGACGTGCTGGCGGGACAGGTGTTCCAGGAGTTCACGGACGACCCGGCGCACTACGCGGACCGGCGGTGGACGCACGTGATCCGGCCCTTTGACATCCCGCGGGAGTGGAACGTGTACAGAAGCTACGACTTCGGTTACGCCAAGCCCTTTTCCTGCGGCTGGTGGGCGGTGGACTTCGACGGGTGCGTGTACCGGATATTGGAGCTGTACGGCTGCACGGGAACGCCGGACGAGGGCGTGCTGTGGACGCCGGAGCGGCAGTTCGCGGAGATACGGCGGATGGAGGACGAGCACCCGTATCTGCGGGGACGGACCATACGGGGGGTGGCGGACCCGGCCATCTGGGACGCCAGCCGGGGCGAGAGTATTTATGAGACGGCGCTGAAGCACCGGCTGTTCTTTGAGAAGGGGGACAACCGGCGGATACCGGGGTGGATGCAGCTGCACTACCGGATGAGCTTTGACGGGGAGGGGTACCCCATGCTGTATGTGTTCGAAAACTGCCGGGCGTTCATACGGACGGTGCCGGGACTGTCGTACAGCACCACGGCGCCGGAGGACGTGGACACGGGACAGGAGGACCACGCGGCGGACGAGAGCCGGTATTTCTGCATGATGCGGCCCATCGCGCCCCGGGAGAGGACGGAGATACGGCGGGAGCCGTGAGAAACCGGGGGAGGGGCTGCGCCCCTCCCCCGGTCCAAATTCCGCAGATGACGAAAATGTGGAGAATTTCCAGAAAAAGGCTGGACAAACGATGTGACTGTGCTATAATCTGACTATCCGCAGGAGTACTCCTGCTTTGGCGTTTTAAGCTTGTTAAAACGAAGCACCCTGCGGAAATCTAAAAAACCCGGGGTAAGGAAAATGAAAAAGATATTGGCAACCATGCTGGCGCTCCTCATGGCGCTGGGACTCACCGCCACCGTCTGGGCAGCAGACGTCAGCGGTAGCACATCGACAAAGGCAGCAAAAATCGGAGACACAGAGTATGGCACCCTGCAAGCTGCTATTGACGCCGCGAGCGATGGTGAAAACACGGTGGTGGTGCTTTTGAATGACCTGACGGAGAGCATTACTGTCGCTGAAGAAAAATCAATCACGCTGGATTTGAGTGGTTACACGCTGACTAACGAAGCGGGGAAGCATACCATTACCAACTATGGTGATTTGACCATCACCAGCACTGGTGTTGTGGACAACGTAAGCCATGCCTGCGCGGCACTGGTGAATAAAGAGGGCGCGACAGCTGAGTTAAATGGTGGCAGCTTTACCAGAAGCAAGGAGAATGGCCAGAGCAAAGAGGATAGCGGTGGAAATTCCTACTACAACATCCAAAATTTTGGCATGATGACCATCAATGACAGGGTCCTCGTTAAGCAGGACGGTGGTTTTTCCAGCATGATCCGCAATGGTGGAACGAGTGCATCTACATCTACCATGATCATCAATGGCGGCACATTCAACGGCGGATTAAATGCAATCAAGAACGATGTAGCGGGTGTGCTGACCATCAATGATGGCAATTTCTCCAATACATCCCAGTACGTCATCATGAACTGGCATCAGGCAACGATCAACAATGGCACCTTCCAAGCCAACGGAACTGCCGAAGCCGTCTTGTTTACTTCAAAGTATGAGGGTGCGACAGCCGATGGGAAGCTGACCGTCAATAATGGCACGTTTATACGGACGAGCGATGCGCAGAAAATGATTCGGGACTATTATGATGAGGATAACAAGGGAACGGCAGCCATCTCCGGCGGAGCCTTCAAGGATGCTACTGGCAAGGCAGTTGACGTGTCTGCGTATCTGGTAGCGGGCAAGCAGCAGAACAGCGATGGTTCCGTTGGCAACAAGTCCTATTACTACTACCCCTCCACCAGCGATACCACCACGTCTACCACCACCAAGGGATCTCCTAAGACCTTTGACGCGGGTATGGGCATCTACGCCGTGACGGCGGTGCTGTCCGTGACCGGCATGGCGTGGACCGCTAAAAAGCGTCACTAAGAGCAAATAAAAAAGAAAGCCCGTAAGGGCTTTCTTTTTTTGCGCTTTTTTTGGTGGGAAGGCTGGGACAAAAAATTTGGGGTGTTGCACGTTTGCGGGCAACTTTCGGGCTGGGCGGGGGCAGGGACAGAACATGAAAGGGAGGTGCTCGGATGGAGCAGGAGACAAGGACCGCGCGGGACGCCGGTGCTCCGGTGAAGATCGGGGCGGAGGCGGTACGGGCCGCGGCGGAGGTGCTGCGGCGCTATCGCGCGGGCAAGCAAAATCTGGACAGGCGCATCATCGACAACGAGCAGTTCTGGAAGCTGCGGCACTGGGAGCAGATGGAGAAGGCGGGCGAGGGCGGCAATCCGGAGGACGTGCGGCCGGCCAGCGGCTGGCTGGTGAACTGCATCCTCAGCAAGCACGCGGACGCCATGGACTGCTATCCGGAGCCGACGGTGCTGCCCCGGGAGCCGGGAGACCGGCAGGAGGCAGAGACGCTGAGCCGTATCCTGCCGGTGCTGCTGAAAAACGACCGGTTCAGGCGGACGTATTCCAAGGCGTGGTGGGACAAGCTGAAGTCCGGGTGCGCCGTGTACGGCGTGTTCTGGGACAACGAAAAGCTGCACGGGCTGGGCGACGTGAGCATCCGCAGCATGGACGTGCTGAACCTGTTTTGGGAGCCGGGGGTCACGGACATACAGGAGTCGGAGCACTTTTTCTGCACGGAGCTGGTGCCCAACAACCATCTGGTGCGGAGGTGGCCGGAGCTGGAGGGGAAGCTGGGGCGCGGCGGCGCGCAGGTGAGCCGGTATCTGTTCGACGACAAGGTGGACACGTCGGAGCAGTCGCTGGTGGTGGACTGGTACTACCACACGGAGCGTGAGGGACGGCAGGTGCTGCAGTACTGCAAGTTCGTGGGGGAGAATGTGCTGTATGCCACAGAGAACGACCCGGAGATGGCGGAGCGGGGCTGGTACGACCACGGGAAGTACCCGTTCGTGTTCGATACGCTGTTTCCCGAGGAGGGGACGCCCTGCGGGTATGGGTATGTGGATCTGTGCAAGTCGGCGCAGAAGCAGATCGACCTGATGAACCAGGCTATTCTGAAAAACACGCTGGCGGCGGCGACGCCGCGGTTTTTCATCCGGGCGGACGGCGCGGTGAACGAGAACGAGTATGCCGACTGGACGAGGCCCTTCGTGCACACCAACGGAAACCTGGGCGCGGACTCCATCGCGCCGATCCGGGTGCCGGCGCTGGACAGCGTGTATGTGGCGGTGCTGCAGAACAAGATCGCGGAGATGAAGGAGACGGCGGGCAACCGGGACGTGATGAGCGGCGGCACCGCCGGCGGCGTGACGGCGGCCACGGCTATTGCGGCTTTGCAGGAGGCGGGCGGTAAGCTGTCGCGGAATATGATCGACGACGGGTATGAGGCGTTTTCACAGGTGGTGACGCTGTGCATCGAGCTGATCCGGCAGTTTTACGACGTGCCGCGGCAGTTCCGGCTGCTGGGCCGGGACGGCGGGGCGTTTGTCGCCTACGGCAACGGGGGCCTGCGGCCCAGGGCGCTGCTGACCGGGGGCTATCGCGTGCCGGAGTTTGATCTGGAGGTGATGGCACAGGACGAGACGCCGTATCAGACCATGGAGTACAACCAGCTGGCGCTGCAGCTGTTCCAGATGGGGTTCTTCCGCAGCGATATGGCGGAGCAGGCGCTGCGGTGCCTGGAGCTGATGCAGTTCCGCAGCAAGGACACGCTGGCGGAGGTCATCCGGCAGGGACAGAAGGAGACGGACCAGAAGGCGTGGCTGACGGAGGCGCTGCGGCGGGCGGTGACGCTGCTGGACAAGAGCCAGGGGACCCATCTGGCGGAGGCGCTGGAGCGAGAGCTGGAGAAGCGGGAGAGCAGCGGCGGAAAGGCGGCGGCGCCCCGAAGCAGTGACGCGGTGACGCGGCAGCGGCAGGCCACGCGGCAGGCGGTACGGCCCAGATGATACGGGCCAGCTGCGGCGGCGCACCGTAAGGTGCGGGGCCACGCCGGGTACGGGGAGTATGGGAAGGACATCGTATGCGCGGCGGCGTCCGCGCTGGTGTACGCGCTGGCGGGGAGATTGCGGGAGACAGGGCGGCTGGAACGGTTCCAAAGCGCGCCGGGATACGCGGAGATCGCGGGGACAGGGGACTGTGCCCGGGAGTTCGCGCTGGTGCGGTGCGGGCTGGAGCTGCTGGCGCAGCAATACCCCGGCAGGGTGGAAGTTGGGTCGTGACCTACCACGGGGAGGAGAGTTCGGATGGACGAGCTGGAAAAGACGGCGCAGGAGACTGCGGAGGAGACGGGCGGAATGGCTCCCGACGCCGGGGAGCAGCAGGTACCTGCCGGGGAACAGGGGGTACCCGGCGGGGAGGAGGACTTCGAGACGCTGATACGTGGCCGGTACAAGGGAGAATTCGACGCACGGGTGCGGCGGATACTGGACGGACGGCTGCGGGGACTGCGGCAGGAGAACGAGAGGCTGCGGGAGATGGCGGCCGCGGCGGAGACGGCGCGGCAGCGGGAGCAGGAGGCGCAGCTGCAGGCCGCGATGGAATTCGCGGTGATCCGGGCGCGGCAGCAGATGGCCCAGGCCATCGCCAGCGGCGGAAGCCGCGTGGCGGAGAACGGCGGACGGCGCAGGAGCGTCAGCCGCTGGGACCCGAGGGGTCTCAGCGGGGCGGAGCTGGCGGCGATACGGAAGAGAGTACAGGATGGAGAGAAGATCAGATTTTAGAAAGGGAGAGAAAACATGGAGATGAATTTGCAGATGTTTGCGGAGAACACCCAGACCACGGCAGGCCTGAGCGCGGAGATGAAGACCTACTACGGCATGGAGCTGCTGGAGAACGCCAAGCCGCAGCTGGTGCACAACCAGTTCGCGGCCACGAAGGGCCTGCCTGCCGGCGGCGGCAAGACCGTGGAGTGGCGTAAGTTCGGCGCCTTTGACAAGGCGCTGAAGCCCCTGACCGAGGGCGTGACGCCCGATGGCAGCGGTATCTCCGTCAGCTACATCACCAAGGAGCTGGCGCAGTACGGCGACTACACCACCGTGTCGGATATGCTGGATCTGACGGCCATCGACGATGTGGTGCTGGAGATCACTGACCGCCACGGCAGCAATATGGGCCTGACGCTGGACACGGTGACCCGAAACGAGATCCAGCAGGGCAAGCAGGTGATCTACGCGCCCAAGATCGGCAGCGACGGCACCAAGACCGACGTGACCAGCCGCACGGTGCTGGACAAGGACTGCCGCATGACCAGCGAACTGGTGGCCAAGGCGGCGACCCAGCTGAAGAAGATGAACGCGCCTACCTTTGACGGCAAGTATGTGTGCATCATCCACCCCAGCGTGGCCTTTGACCTGCGCCAGGACGAGGCGTGGATCGCCGCCCACCAGTATGCCGGGGCTACGGAGCTGTTCTCCGGCGAGATCGGTGAGCTGCACGGCGTGCGCTTCGTGGAGACCACGGAGGCGAAGATCTATCGCGGCGAGGACCTGGCCGCCGACAGCCGCACGCTGAAGGTGAACGGCAATGTTATGGCCAGCACCGACGTGACCTTCAACGGCGGCACCGTGGCTGCCGGCGCGCTGGCGGGCCGCTATGTGGTGCTGGGCGGCACCCGCTGCCAGGTGGTGAGCAACACCGACGCGAAGCTGGTGCTGGACAAGACCGTCACCGTGGGCGACAAGGAGGTCATCTACCCCGGCGAAGGCGGCAAGCAGGGCTGCGCCGTGTACGGCTGCCTGTTCCTGGGCAAGGGCGCCTATGGCGTGGTGGACCTGAGCGAGGGCACGGAGGTCATCGTGAAGCCCCGCGGCAGCTCCGGCACCGCCGACCCCCTGGACCAGCGCTCCAGCGTGGGCTGGAAGGGCGTACACGCCGCGGCTATCCTGTACGACGAGTACATGGTGCGCGTGGAGTGCGGCAGCAGCTATTCGGACGAGGACAAGGCGAACTGACGGAGCGTGAAGCAGGGGCGGACGGGTCGTCCGCCCCTGCGGGAAATGCCGCTTGCAGCGCGGCCACGCCGCGCTGACGGGACGTCGGGGCCGCCGCCCCCTGGGGAACGCGGGCAAACGGAGGGGCGAGGTCTTACATGAGGAAAGGAGAAGGGCGAGATGAAGGAGAAAATGACAACGGTGCTGCTGCCCAGAGGCAGAAAGCAGGAGGAGAATTTTGTCATCGTGTCCGTCAACGGACGCAGCTGGAAGATCATGCGCGGCGTGGAGGTGCGCGTACCGGTGTGCGTGGCGGAGGTGCTGGAAAACGCCGCCATGATGGCGGAGGCGGCCCGGCGCTACGTGGACGAGAGAGCGTCCTGAGGTGACGGCCATGGCAAGGACGACGGCAAAGCAGGTGCTGGACCGGGTGGATGCGCTGCTGCCCAATGGGTATGAGCGCGCGGAGAAGCTGCGGTGGCTGGCCCAGGCGGAGGGCTTTGTGCGGCGGGAGCTGTGCCGGGAGACGGGGGAGCTGCCGGCGCTGACCGAGGTGACAGAGCTGACGGCGGAGCCGCCCTTTGACGAGCTGTACCGGCACTATGTGGAGGCGCAGGTGCACTATGCCAACGGGGAGACGGCACGGTACAACAGCGCGGCGGGCCTGTGGAACAACGCGTTTCTGACCTATCGGGACTACCGGGCCAGGACGGCGGTGCCGGAGGGCGGCGCACGGGCGCTGCGGCTGTGCTGAGAGGGGGGCGGCGGAGATGTATTTTCCCAAGCTGAAGGCGGCGGCGCAGCAGCGGGCGGGCGTGGAGCAGTTCGGGGGACTGGACCGCCGTCCGGGCAGCGGCGCGGGGAGCCTGGAGCAGATGGAGAACCTGTGGAGCAGCGGGTATCCGGCGCTGGAGACGCGGCCCCTGCGGCGGACGGTGACGCAGCTGGCGAAGCCCAACGGTATGACGGAGAAGGACGGACTGTTCTGGGTGGACGGCACGGCGCTGTATGTGAACGGCGCGAAAACGGGGTTGGTGCTGACGGACAGCCGGAAGCAGCTGGTGAGCATGGGGGCGTATCTGCTGATCTTTCCGGACAAGAAGTACATCAATACCCAGGATCTGACGGACTTCGGAAGCATGGAGAATGTGCGGGCCACCACGGGAGAGGTGACGTTCACCCTGTGCGACGGGACGGGGGAGAGCCTGGGCAGCTACGCGGCGGGCACGGAGGCGCCCCAGGAGCCCCGGACGGGGGACCTGTGGCTGGACACGGAGCGATCAGAGAGCGTGATGCGGCGGTATGACGGCAGCACATGGACGGCGCTGACGGAGGTGTACACAAAGATCGTCGCTGTGGGCGTGGGACTGGGCTTCCGCGCCGGGGACGGCGTGACGGTGGCAGGCTGCGGCGCGGCGGAGCTGAACGGCCTGCACATATTGCAGGCGGCGGAGGACGACTGGGTGCTGGTGCCGGCGCTGTGCCGGACGCTGGACAGCCAGACGGCTGCGGTGACGGTGATGCGGCTGATGCCGGAGATGGACTTTGTGGTGGAGCAGGGCAACCGGCTGTGGGGGTGCAAATACGGCATCGTGGATGGACAGGCGGTGAACGAGATATACGCCTGCGCGCTGGGGGATTTCCGCAACTGGAACAGCTTTGCGGGGCTGAGCACCGACAGCTACGCCGCCGCCAGAGGCTCGGACGGACCCTTTACCGGGGCGGCGGCCTGCATGGGCGGCGTGGTGTTCTTCAAGGAGAACTGCATGGAGCGCATCTATCCGGCGGCGGGCGGTGGGCACCAGATCGTGACGGTGCCGTGCAGCGGCGTGCGGAAGGGCGCGGAAAGGACCGTGGCCGTGGCGGACGGTGTGGTGTACTATCTGGGGAACGACGGGGTGTACGCCTTTGACGGAAGTATGCCGGTGTGCGTATCCCGGGCGCTGGGCGACAAGCGGTATACCGGCGGCGTGGCCGGCGGGGAAAGCGGCCGGTACTGGCTGTCCGCCGTGGACGCGGCGGGAGAGACGGAGCTGCTGGTGTACGACACGCAGAAGCGGCTGTGGCACCGACAGGACGATACGGCGGCGGTGGCCTTCGCCCGGTGGAACGGGGAGATGACGGTGCTGTGCAGCGACGGACGGCTGCTGGATACAAGCGGTACATTGGGAACGGCGGAGACGGGGTTCTCCTGGAGCGCCGAAAGCGGCGACCTGGGACTGTATACGCCGGAGCACAAGTATCTCTCGCGGCTGGAGCTGCGGCTGAAGGCGGCGGCCGGGAGCACAGTGAAGGCGTACGTCCGCTATGACGGGGACGGCACCTGGGAACAAGTGGGCGGTGTATCCGGCGAGGCGGGGCAGACCCGCGGCGCGGTGCTGCAGGTACGGCCCCGGCGGTGCGGACACCTGCGGCTGAAGCTGGCCGGGGACGGACCGTGCCGGGTGTACAGCGCGGCAGCGGTGTATGAGAAGGGAAGTGACGGGCCATGAGCGTGCTTGCCCTGCCGATGGCACCGGCGGGATCGGTGCAGGAGCAGGTGACGCAGCAGTACGCGTATCTGGTGCAGATGGCCCAGCAGCTCAATCTGGCGCTGGGACAGCTGGAGGCGCTGGGCGGCGGGGCCGGAGAGGCCTCCGCCCGGCGGCAGGCCAACGGACGCTTGGGCACGGCGGCATCGGAGACGGCGGACGGGCAGTATGAGACGCTGCGGAGCATGATCCTGAAGACGGCGGACCAGGTACAGAAGACCACGGCGGCATTGACGGCGAAGCTGGAGGAGGAATATGTGGCGAGCTCGGACTTCGGCAACTATGTGGCGAAGCTCAGCGCCCAGCTGGAGGCGGCACCGGAGGCGGTGACACAGTATTACAGCTTTTTCTCCGACCTGCAGGCCAACGTGGAGAAGGTGGACGCGGCCTTCGCGCACTATAAGCTGGACACGGAGGGGTATATCCGCACGGGTATCGTGTACTACGACGGGGCCGCGCCGGTGTACGGCGTGGCTGTGGGGCAGGACCTGACGTGCAGAGAGGTGGACGGCGAAAAGGTGGTGGAGCAGAACAACTTTCGCGCGGTGTTCACCGCCACGCGGCTGTCCTTCTGGCAGGACGCCACGGAGGTGGCCTATGTGTCCAACAACCGGCTGTACATCACGAACATCACGGTGCTGGGCGGTATCGATGTAGGACAGTGGAGCATGGAGGCGGCGGAGGGCGGACTGGCCTTCCGGTGGATCGGAGGGTGAGTGTGTGAGCTATACGGCGTTGGACAGCATCCAGTGGGGCGGCGTGCCGAAGATCGGCGTCAGCTTCGGCTATGACAGCCGGCGCAGCGGCAGCGCGATGCAGTACAGGATCTATGTGACGGTGGCGCCGCTGACAGGGGCATCGTATTTTGGGTACCCCATCTATCTGTCGGTGACGGTGGACGGCGGAAGTGTGTGCAGCGGGCATACGCTGAAGGCGGCATCGCCCAGCCGGTGGAGCAGCGCGATCGAGTACGACAGCGGCTGGGTAACAACGGCAGGGGCAGTGGGCACCGCGCCGCTGGGGATACGGCTGTACAGCGGCTCCGGGTCTGCCAGAGACGACAGCTACGGCTATGCGCTGCCGGTGGAGCGCGTGGAGGACATTGGAGATTTCTCGCTGACGGCGGGAGATGCGGTGATCGGACAGACAGGGACGCTGACACTGACGCGGCCCGGGTATGGGTACAGCTTTACATTCAGCTATGTGCTGGGGTCGGCCTCCGGAACGCTGAGCAGCGGCGCGCTGCGGACGGTGAGCAGCAGCGCGGGGCGCGTGGTGTACCAGTGGACGGTGCCGGAGTCGCTGGCCGGGGAGCTGCCGGAGACAACGCACGGCACCGGGACGGTGACGGTGAAGGTGTACAGCGGCGGTACGCCGGTGGGGAGCCTGAGCGCGGCGTTCACGGCCTATGTGCCGGAGACCATGCGGCCCACGGCGGCGCTGACCACGGAGGTGGTAAACGACGGTACGGCAGCGGAGAGCTGGGGCCTGTGTGTGCAGGGCGTCAGCCGGATACGGTACGCGGCGACGGCGGCGGCACAGGGCGGCGCGTCCGTGCGGTCGGTGCAGTTCCGCTTTGCGGGGCAGGAGCTGACCGGCACGACCGGGACGACGGCGGTCATCGGCATCAGCGGGACGCTGCGGCCCACGGTCACGGTGACGGACAGCCGGGGACGGTCGGCGACGGCGACAGGCGAGGCGGTGACGGTGGCGGCGTACTATCCGCCGGCCATCACGGCGTCCATGGCGGCGCGGTGCGCCGCGGACGGCACAGAGAAGGACGACGGGGCGTATCTGAAGGTGAAGTGCGCGGCACAGTGCGCCGATGTGCAGGGGCACAATACGGTGGTCCTGCGGGCGCGCTTCCGGCCCGTGGGCGGCGCGTGGAACGGCTATGTGACATTGCTGCCGGGGGCAGAGCAGCTGCTGGGCGGCGGGCTGGACGGCGGGACATCCTATGAGGTGGAGCTGAGCGCGGAGGACACGGTGGGCAACGTGCGGGTGGTGCGGTATACGGCGGCCACCAGCCGGGTGACGCTGCATCTGCGCGCCGGCGGAATGGGCGCGGCCTTCGGCAAATATGCGGAGCAGGAGGCGCTGGAGTGCGTGTGGCCGGCGGTGTTTTATGGGGATGTGGCGGTATCCGGCGCACTGACGGTGAACGGACAGACAGTGGAGGCGATGCTGTTCCCGGTGGGCAGCGTGCGCCTGGCAGACAGTCCTGCGGTGCCGGAGATACCGGCAGGTGCGGTATGGGAGAGCGTGGAGACAGGCATCGCCGGCGTTTATGGCTGGCGGCGCACGACATGACGAGGAGGAGAGAGGTATGGCATCGACGTATACGATGGTGGCGTACGGTTCACAGGGCAGCGCGGTGCGGCAGCTGCAAAATGAATTGAACAAGCGGGGGTATAGTCTGGACCAGGATGGTATCTTCGGCAAGAAGACGAGAGCCGCGGTACGGGACTATCAGAAGAAGAACGGACTGACGATGGTGGACGGCATTGCCGGCGACGAGACGTGGGGGAGCCTGCTGTCCGCGCCTACGGCGGCGGAGCAGGCGGCGCAGGCTGCTGCGGCAGCAGAGGCGGCGGCACCCAGGGCGGAGGTCACGGCGGG
>ERZ773150.561-NODE-561-length-38897-cov-13.434143_pt1 | contig 38897 bp, 27 predicted proteins | sample MGYA00580845_ERZ773150 | MGnify/ENA primary metagenome ERZ773150 (study PRJEB29015, sample SAMEA2737848) | human gut metagenome | biome: human gut; feature: human-associated habitat; material: faeces | place: China | collected 2012 ...
TCGAGAGTGACCTGATTGAGATACCATCCTCCTGCCACAGCACATAAAGAATACGTCCCTGGGCTCCATTAAACGCATCAATATTCTTTTCACTGAGAATCTTCTCGAAAATCCGGTCTCCAAGCTGTTTTATTTTGGTGACAAGAAATCCTCCATTCATTTCCATGCAAAAACTCCTATATAGTAGTTTATTAAAAACATACTATATAGGAGCTTTATTGTCAAGAGTTTATATGTCTTAATAGGTAAATTCCGCTTTTTTCAATTCTCCAAACTGGAATTGTGATGCAGAAAGTCTTTAACAACCCTGTTGAGCTGCTGTTCTATCAATCGAAAGTGAAATGCTATTTGTTTGCATACAAATGGCAACCTTTTACATGGTCATTGACAATCCCTATTGCCTGCATATAGGCATATATAATTGTACTACCAACAAACTTAAAGCCAAGCTTTTTTAAGTCTTTACTAATTTGGTCTGAGAGTGCAGTCCTTGCGGGTATATCAGTTTCAGTTTGGAACTGATTGAGAATTGGCTTACCATCAACATAAGACCATATAAACGAATCAAAACTGCCATATGATTCTTGGATTTTTATAAACTGTTGAGCATTTGTTATGGCTGATTTGATTTTTAACCGATTACGAACAATGCGGCTATTTTGCATTAGCTTTTCTATTTTTGCATCATCATATAGCGCTATTTTTTTGCAGTCAAAGTTATCAAAAGCAATTCTAAATGCCTCTCTTTTATTTAGTATTGTCAGCCACGATAGTCCTGCCTGCATACCTTCAAGTATTAACATCTCAAATAGTTTATTCTCATCATGAACGGGCTTTCCCCATTCATTATCATGATACTCTTTATATAAGTCGGTAGTTGCCCATGAACATCTTTGTATCAATTCTTCCATAAGTTTCTCCGTCCTGCAAATCCCGATTTATATACCTGTTTTAATGCTGCCAAATATTGTTTTCCAAATCCCGCAGCCGTCCCTTATAGTCATCTATCAGAGCCTGAACATTTCCCCCCTGCGGGAATGTCACCAGATAGCCGTCCCCGGCCTCATGAAAACCGATGATTCCCGCAAGCCCTGCCATCTCGGCTACCTTGAGCAGCGTGTGGTAATCGTACTCCGCCGCACTGAGATACAAATTCATCATAACACCCCGCAGTCCTAAAACATATTTGTATTATACATCATCCGTTTTTCCTTTGCAAACCGATTCTGAGAAAGGACACCCTATGTTGAAATTCTACCGCATCCTGCTTTTAACCCTCGTTGCCGTTTTTCTTGCAAGTGCCGCAGGTATTGCCCGCTATGCCGCCGACTCCTGTACGCAAGCGCGAATGTATCGGCAGCTTGCCGCGCAGACAGAAGAATTCCCCGATGACGCCGTGTCAACGGGGAATATTTTTTTACCGCAGTATCAGGCGCTGTACGCGCAAAACAGCGACCTTGCCGGGTGGATACAGATTGACGGAACCAACATCAACTACCCGGTCATGCAGTCAAAGCATGACCCCGACTTTTACCTAAAGCACAACTTTGAAAAAGCTGACTCCCCGCACGGCTGCCCGCATGTGCAGGCAAACTGCGACCTGCAAACGCCATCCGACAACATCCTTGTGTACGGACACAACATGAAGGACGGCACTATGTTCTCGGATTTACTGCAATACAAGCGCGAATCTTTTTGGGAGCAGCACCGAATCATCCGCTTTGATACCCTGACGGCGCAGGCAGAGTATACCGTGATGGCAGTATTTTGGGGCGAAGCGGAGGATTTGTTTGCCTATTATCAATTTTTCGATGCCGAAACATCGCAGGAGTTTGCCGCCTATGTGGACGCCTGCAAGGACGCCGCCCTGTACGACACCGGCGTGACGGCTGCTTATGGGGACAAGCTGATTACGCTGTCCACCTGCGACGATTCCGGCAAAAACAGCAGGGTGGTCGTTGTGGCAAAGCGTATAACCGAACCGAGGTGAGAGTATGAGAACGCCAAAAGAAAACAAACAAATTCTCCGCGACCGCACCCCCAAAAGTACGGCGGGGACGATACCCAAAGCCGTCCTAAAAGCGGCGTGGCTAAAAACAAAGGAACAGTCCCGCACCACCGCGCGGGAAAATGACACCGACCCCCGACAGCAGGAACCGGCAGACCTTGCAGGTTCGGCGGCGGAACAGGCGGCAGCTTTTGTGCGGCATCAGGGGCAGAAATTGGCAGAAACCAAAGCCCGACAGCACCGCCAAAAGGAGGCTGCTGCCCGCGCCCACGCCGCCAATGAGCGCGGTGTCAGCCCGAAACAAGCCGAGTGCGGCACGCTGCCCGATGCGGCGCACCGCCCGCGCCGTGGGGCAGATTTGCCCCGACAGCGGGCAAAAGAAAAAGCCATCACCGCCAAAACCGCGCCGCGCGATATTCGCGGTGTGACCAAAAGTCAGCGCTGGACGCGCACCGCCGCAAATGAAACCACGCGCAGTGTGACTACCCAAGCGCAGATGCAGACCCGTGCGCAAAAAATACGGCTTGCCGTGCAAAAGGTTGCGGCTGGTACAGGCAGAACGACTGTGGCGGTACGCTCGGCAATTCGTAACTTTCTTGCCGGCTTGCACAGCCTTACAGCGGTTCTTGCAGCGGGCTCAGGCGCGGCACTGGGCATTGTTATCGTCATCTGCCTTGTGGCATTTGTGTCCGGCTCGGCTTACGGCATCTTCTTTGCCGCCGATGCCCCCAACGCAGCGTCCGTCACCGTGCGCGAAGCCGTAGAAACCCTGACGGCAGAATACCGCGACAGACTGGAAGAAATCTCCGACACCGTACAGCACGACCGCCAAGACATTACCGCCAACGATGATGTATACTACATTCGCTGGCAGGATGTCTTGGCGGTCTTTTCTTCGCATGTGGCGGGCAGCGAACAAGGCGCACCTGTTGCGGCACTGACAGAGGAACAGTTGGACAAGCTGAGGGAAACCATGTGGGCGATGAACGCAGTGGACTACTCTACCCGTGCAGAAACCGCTGTTATAGAAACTACTGACGATGATGGCAATCCTACCACCACGGAGATAACCGAAACCGTCCTCGTAATCGAACTGACCCACAAAACACCCGACGAGATGGCGGCAGATTATCATTTTACCACTCGACAAAACACCTACCTGCAACTCCTGCAAGACCCGCAGTATGAAGAACTGTGGGCAGAATTGCTCGGCGGTTTTGCACAGGGCGGTGGTGAACTTATGTCTCCGGACAGCACCCGCACACCGACAGGCACCCTGCAATGGCCGCTGCCGGTTGCGGGGAGAATTACCTCGTAGTTCGGACATCGCGTAGACCCCATCACCGGCGAAGTCAGCTCCCACACCGGCACCGACATTGCCTGTGCCGAGGGTACGCCGATTCTTGCTGCGGCAGACGGCATCGTAACCGTTGCCAATGGTCTTGACAGTTGGGGCGGCAGCTACGGCTACTACATCCAAATCGACCACGGCGGCGGGCTGGAAACACTGTACGCCCACTGTTCGTCCATCTGCGTCACCACCGGTCAGCAGGTGCAGGCCGGGCAGGTCATCGGCTATGTGGGTCACACCGGGCGGGCGACGGGCAGTCACTTGCATCTTGAAACGCGAGCCAACGGAACCCGTGTGGATTCGATGCAGTTTTTCTCTTAAATTTTTACAGAAACTGTTTAACTACGTCGGTTGTGACTGTTTTTTAATTGGTCTGAAAAAATAATGAAGTCAGCCTTGTTAATCTGTGAAATACACGCTATAATCAACATAATCAGACCAATATATATATAGTAAAACATTTGAGTAGGAGTTCCATGAATAATGAACAAAACGACCGATGAGTTACTGAAGATTCTGATATCCAAGGGAGACATGCAAAAGTACATTGAAGAAAACAGCAACGAATTCTTGAAATTTTCGCTTTGTCAGTATTTGAACCAGCTTTTAACTGAACATGGTCTGAAAAAAGGAAAGATCATCGCAGACGCTCTCATCGAACGTAGCTACGGGTATCAAATTTTCTCTGGTCGGAAAGATATGCCATCGAGGGATGTCTTGATTTCATTCGCACTCGCCATGAAGCTTTCCCTTGATGAATTGCAATCGCTTCTCCGAATTGCCCACATGGCCATGCTATATCCGCGCGTGAAAAGAGACAGCATTATCCTTCATTCTATCGCCAAACATGAGTCCGTGATTCAGTGCAATACCGCATTGGAGTCGTTTGGCGAACCAATTTTAGGAGCTTGACCGATGACCGAAGAATTGCAATACTTAGATGTGAACTGCTCCCATGTCCGTTCCTTGACCTCTTTCTCATTCCGCGGCCACTGGTAACGACCATTATCCAGAACTTTATAAAGAAGCACAAATCCATCCGGTTCCCAGAGCAGTGCCTTTAAGCGGTCACACTTCTTACCGCAGAACAGAAACAGCCCACTTTCATATGGATCCATTTTGAAATTTTGCATGACATACGGAACCAGACTGCGGATTCCTTTTCGCATATCTGTATACCCGGTAACGATATACACATTTTTGGCCTGACGAATATCCCCCAGCATTAGGCGAGTCCCTTAATGATTTCCAGAATATACGCAGCAGGCAAACAGCACGGCAAGGAGATTGACACCTCGCCTTTCCTGATATGAATCTCCTGCGGCAGAGCAGTATCTGGATGAGGAGCGGAAACAATTGGTGGAGCTATTTTTACAGGAACAATAGTCTGCTGCTCCATGACTTGATCCGCTACCTCATCTCGCAGAAGAGCCTGCCAACGCATGAACGTGGAATACTTGATTCCGTTTTCAGAACACCACTGTTGCTTATTCTTCCCGCTGCTTGCACATTCCTTGATGAGATTCAAGTAATGCTGTTTCTTTAAGCTACGATACTCGCCTGCCATATTCTCACTCCATTCTTTGAGACTTCTAATAAATCTCATGCGGCAATCTAAGACTTCTTAAACTTCTAGGACCTCTTAGATTTCTGAGATTTCTTAGAATCTATTATCTCACAACGGAGTGTTCACTTGTATCCGGGGGATTATTGACCGCTTACAGAAGACCGGCTTCATAGTAATCGCCCGTGGGGGATGCTTTTTGCTGTGTGTCCCTCGGCAAATTGCACAAAGAAACGTTCTGGTTTTTTCTGCGATGCCGGAACGGGAAACAGTATGCCTCGCTACGAAACAACAGCGGGGCTTTTTTCGTGTACAATACAACCAGAAAGAGCGATGCGGTACAGCGTGACCGCACAAGGAAAGGAGCGCTTTGCGTGAAACGTCTTCTCATCCGCGCTGACGATCTGGGTTATTCCCAGGGCGTCAACTGCGGCATTGCCGCCACGGTGGCGGCCGGGCTGGTGCGGTCAGTGGGGGTCATGACAAACATGCCGGATGCCGTCCATGGCCTGGGCCTGCTGGCAGGGCACCCGGTCTGTCTGGGGCAGCACACCAACATCTGCGTGGGGCGGCCCCTCACCAATCCCGCTCGCATCCCCAGCCTCTGCACACCGGAAGGAGAATTCAAACCCAGCCGCGCTTACCGGGATGCCGCCAAGGCCGGGAAGGATTTCGTGGTGCTGGAGGAGGTCGTAGAGGAAATCGAGGCCCAGTACCGGCAGTTCAAGGCCCTGACTGGGAAGGACCCCGGCTACTTTGAGGGCCACGCCGTGGCCAGTCCCAACTTTTTCAAAGGGCTGGAGATGGTGGCAGCCCGCCACAACCTGCCCTACTTTGCTATGGGCTGCCCGGGTCAGGCAGTGACCTTCCGCAACACCAAGGTCTACGCTTACATGCCAAAAGATTTCGCCGCCTACGAAGCCGACCCCTTCACCGGGGTGCAGGACGCGGTGGCCAATGCCCACAAGGACGGCTGCGACCTGATGGTGTTCCATCCCGGTTATCTGGACGCCTATCTGCTGGACCATTCCACCATGACCACCGCCCGGGTACGGGAAGTCGACATGCTCTGCCGCCCCCAGGTCCGCGCTTGGTTGGAAGAGCAGCCCGTGCAGCTGGTCACCTACGACGACCTCACCTGAATCCCAAGGAGGAATCCTTTATGCAGAACCAACATCATCCCTTCCCGGAGGATTTCCTCTGGGGTGCCTCCACCAGCGCGTTTCAGGTGGAAGGCGGCTTCGGCGAGGGGGGCAAAGGCCCCGCCACCACCGACCTGGGGGCCAACCGCCCCGGCATTGCGGACAACAGGGTGGCCGCCGACCACTACCACCACTGGAAAGAGGACGTGAATCTGATGGCCGAACTGGGCCTGAAAGTCTACCGTATGGGCTTCTCCTGGAGCCGCATCATGCCGGACAATTCCGGCATTCCCAACCCCGAGGGGCTGGCCTTTTACGACCGGCTCATCGATTATCTGCTGGAGAAGGGCATCCAGCCCTTTGTGACCCTTTACCACTTTGAGTGCCCCCAGGCGGCGGTGGACGCCTTCGGTGGCTGGCGCAGCCGCCAGATGGTGGATGCCTACCTGCAATACGCCGAGGTGTGTTTCACCCACTTCAAGGGCCGTGTCAAAATGTGGGCTACTGTCAACGAGCAGCTCATCGCCACGGCGGCGGGGATGCTCAACGGCAACCACGAGTCGGACCCTCAGAAGAATCTGCAGAATGTCTACCAGATGAGCTACAACGTCTCGCTGGCCGAACACAAAGCCATTTCGCTGTTACGGAAAATTGACCCCGAGGCCAAGATCGGCCCGGTCTGTGCGATTCAGGTGGTCTACCCCCAGTCCAGCCGCAGCGAGGATGTGCTGGCCGCCGCCAACGCCGAGGAACTCATGGAGTTCTATCTGCTGGATATGAGCGTTTACGGTACCTATCCGCCCTATGTGGCCTCCTATTTAAAGAGCCACGGGCTCTACCCCCATACCGAGCCGGAGGATGTTGCAGCACTGCAGGCGTCAAAACCTGATTTCATCGGGATCAACTACTATTTCAGCCTCTGCGTCAAGGCCAAGACGGGGCCCATCAACTACGACCAGCCGCCCTTCTGGGTGTCGGACGCCTTCGACATCTGTGAGAATCCCTATCTCGAAAAAACCGAATGGATGGACAAGGGCATCGACCCGGCGGGCCTGCATATCGGGATGCGCAAGGTGTACAACCGCTACCGCCTGCCGATGATCGTCACCGAAAACGGTATGGCTTACAGCGAAGCCCCCGGCCCCGACGGCCAGATCCACGATGTCTACCGCATCGACTATCTGCGCCGGCATATCGAGCAACTGGAGATCATGCTGGACGAGGGATTGCCGGTATTCGGCTACTGCCCCTGGAGCTTTGTGGACGTGGTATCCAGCCACCAGGGCTTTGCCAAGCGTTACGGCCTGGTATACGTGAACCGCACCGACACCGATGTGATGGACTGTGCCCGCATCAAGAAGGACAGTTTCAGCTGGTATCAACAGGTCATACGGCAAAACGGCCTGTGGGAATCATAAAGAGGAGGAAAAACAATGGCAAACAACAAAGAAATCGCCCACCAGATCCTGACGGCTGTGGGCGGTGCGTCCAATCTGAAGGACGCCACCCACTGCATGACCCGTCTACGGCTCTACCTGAAGGACGACTCCATCCCTAAGGATGAGGAAGTCAAGGCTATCGGCGGTGTGCTGGGCGTGGTGCGCGGCGGCCAGCAATACCAGGTCATCATCGGCACCAATGTGCCCAAGGTCTACGAGGAACTGTGCAAGCTGGCGAACCTCACTGCCAATGCGCCGGTGGAGGACGCCAAAGCCGCGGCGGAAGACGCCGCGGTGGCCAAGCCCAAACTGACCCCCAAACAGGTGGGCAAGAACATCATGGGCTACATGGCGGGCTGCATGACCCCACTGATTCCCGTGTTGCTGGCGGGCGCGCTGTTCCGCTGCATCAACTCCCTGTGCGGGCCGGAACTGCTGGAACTGTATCCGGCGGAAAGCGACCTGTACATCCTGTTTGACTTCCTGTATGACGCCGCCTTCTACTTCATGCCCATTCTGGCAGGTTTCAACGCCGCCAAGCAGCTGGGCATCACCCCCATGCTGGGCGGTTTCATCGGCTGTATTCTCATGGTACCGGATTTTGCGGCTTATGCTACGTCCGGGGAACCATTCACAGTGTTTGGTATCCCCTGCACCGTTACCAACTATGCCCAGACAGTGCTGCCCATCATGCTGTCGGTTTTCTTCTTCAGCGTGGTGTATAAGCTCATCAAAAAGATCATGCCTGATGTGCTGACCACCGTATTCACTCCTTTCCTCAGTATGCTGATCTCCATTCCGTTTATCCTCTGCCTGCTGGCACCTCTGGGCACTATTGTGGGCAATGCCATCAGCAACGGTCTGGCCTGGTTCGGTACCACCACTGGCTTCTTCGGTGTAGCGGTCATTGCAGCTTTGTGGGAATTCCTGGTTCTCAGCGGCATGCACCTGGCCCTGATGATGCCCATGATGGCCTCCTTCTTCGAGACTGGTATTCAGAGCGGTCCCATGGTCAGCGGCAGCTTTGCTACTTGGGCCTGCTTTGGTGTGGCGCTGGGTGCTGCGCTGCGTCTGCGCAATAAAGAGGAAAAGAGCACCGCTTTTGCCTCCTTCACCGCCGGCATCCTGGGCGGTATCACCGAGCCCACCCTCTACGGCATCTGCTTCCGGTACAGCCGCTGCTTCATCACCTCCGCCATCGGCGCCTTTGTGGGCGGTGCTTATGCGGGCATCACCAATGTGTGCGCCTACGCCATCACCAGCTCCAACTTCCTGGCGCTGCTCAGCTTCAGTGGCGGCACCACCGCCAACCTGATCAACGGCATCATCGCCTGTGCCATCTCTCTGGTGGTGGGTGTTGTGGCTACCTATTTCTTTGGCTTCTCCAAGAAAGATCTGGAAAAAGTCTGATTGACCTTTTGGATTTCGCAACAAAAAAGGACCGATACCTGGAGGTATCGGTCTTTTTTCTATTGCAGGAAATGTCTGTTTTATGGTACAGTAATAAAAAGGGAGGTTATGCCGATGAATGACGCAAAAACAATGGGTTCTTTGGAAGAAAAGCTCATGAGTTATGTGAGCACCACTCCCCAGCAGGACGCCAACTACGACATTGCTCTGGCCATGCTGACCCATTACGGCAAGCTGAAAAATCTGTCCCTGGCCGAGATCGCCGACCTGTGCTATGTATCCAAGGCATCCATTTCCCGTTTTTGCCGGTTTATGGGGTTTGACGGCTTCCGTGAACTGCACGACTGCTTACTGCAGGATTTTTCTATCAGAACGGATTATTCCCGGACCTTTTACGACAAACTGTGTGCCGACCCGCAGGCAGCCCTGCAGGATTACAGCGAGGAAGTGATCCGCAACATCCGGGTCACCACTGCCCCCGAAAACACCGAGCGCCTGGCCGAGATGGCCGTGGCTCTTGCTAACAGCGGCAGAATCGCCTTCTTCTCCCACCATTTTCTGTGGGATATCGGGCGGCATCTGCAAAGCAAGATGATCCGGATGGACCGCTATGTGGAGCTATATCTGGACTACACCCAGCAGCTGGCTTGTGCCCGCAGCCTGCAGAAAAACGACCTGGCCATCGTCTGCACAGTGGGGGGAAGCTACCCCATGCGTTACCCTACCATCTGGAACGGGCTGATAGCTGCTGGGTGCCCCATTCTGGTCATCACCCAGAATACATCCAGCTCCTACTGGAATTATGCCCGGTTTGTGCTGGGGTGCGGGGTGTCCAACCGCAACGATGTGGGCAAGTACGGGGCGTTGATGGCGGTGGATATGTTGACCCTGCAATATCTGCGTCAGTATGGAAAAGAATATCTCTGAATAAACTTTTTGTAAGCAGGTGCCGCGACGGGCACCTGCTCTTTTTTTGACAAATCCTACAAATTTGAGACCGGTTTTTTGACACGCTGCCCCTTTCTGAAACTGCTTTTCCTAACAGGGAACCAACCCTTCGGTATGTTGTTGTATACTGAAATCAAAAGGTAAACATCTGCTGATTGGGAAGGAGCTGCCTGTTATGCATATTGCCGTTGTTTCTCTGGGAGCCTTTGGCCACGTGAACCCTACTCTGGAACTGGTAACCGAACTGGTGCGCCGGGGTGTGCGGGTGACCTATTTCTGTACCGAGGGGTTCCGCACCATTGTGGAGCCCACGGGTGCCCAGTTCGTGGCGGTGCCTTCCTGGATGGAAGCACATGCCGGTGAATCCGGGGAGGACAAGTCAGATGTGGCTGCCACTGTGCCGTTTCTGTTCCTGCATGAAGCGGAGGCCTATCTGGAACCGGTGCTGGCGGTGCTGAAAGAGGACCGCCCCGACGCCATCGTCCACGATTTTGCGGGCATTGCCGGTACCCTGGCCGCCGATGTGCTGGGAGTGCCCAACGTTATGCTCTACACCAGCTACCCGGCCAACGGGGAGTACTCGGTGGCGGCCGGGTTCGAGACGGTGTCCCCCGACCATCCCCTGCGGGTGGCCGCCGACGAACTGGCCGATCGCTTTGTGGTACAGTACGGCTGCCGCAAGATGACCGTGAAGGAAATTTTTGACGGTCGGGGAGATCTGAACCTGGTCATGATGCAGAAGCGGCTGGTGCCCCACAACGAAAGTTTCGACGACAGCTTTGTCTTTACCGGGGTGCAGATCGGCAAGCGCACGGCCTTCGGTAGCTGGAAAGCCCCCGCTGATGGCAAACCCCTGCTGTACTCCTCTTTGGGCACCGCTTTCAACAACTGGCCGGAATACTACCCCATCCTCTTTGATGCTGTACGGGACCTGGATATTCATGTCTTTGCGGCGCTGGGCTCCATTGATCCGGCCAGCTTGCAGGATGTACCCGCCAATGTGGAGCTGGGCCAGATGGTGCCCCAGCTGGACATCCTGTCTCAGGCGTCGGTCTTTATCACCCATGCGGGCATGGGGGGCACCGGAGAATCCATTTACTACGGCGTGCCCATGATCGCCATTCCCCAGATGGACGAGCAGGCCGTCACGGCGGGGCAAATCGAAAAACTGGGTCTGGGCATCGCCTTCCACGGCAAGAACAGCGTTACCTCCCAAGGCTTGAAAATGGCCATCGAGACTATCCTGCAGAATGATTCCTACCGCGAGACTTTGCAGGAATTCAGCGCCGATATGCGCAGCCTGGGTGGGGCAAAGGCTTCGGCCGATGCCCTGGTCCGGTTTCTCAACTGATAAAGGAGCTTCTTAATAAGCGTATTTCCCAAGGATTTTCTGTGGAGCGCTTCCACCGCCGCCACCCAGATCGAAGGCAGTTGGAACGCCGACGGTAAGGGTGAGTCCATCTGGGATACCCTTGTTCACGATGGCACCGGCAAGATCGCCCACAGCGAAAACGCTGACGTGGCCATCGACTTTTACCACCGTTGGCGGGAGGACGTGGCCCTGATGAAAGAGATGGGCCTGAATGCTTACCGTTTTTCCATCAGCTGGTCCCGGGTGCTGCCCCAGGGGACAGGCCCTGTCAACGAGGCAGGTCTGCAATTTTACCGGGACCTGTGCGATGAACTGTTGCGCAACGGAATTCAACCGCTGGTCACCTTGTATCACTGGGATTTGCCCACGGCACTCTACCGAAAGGGCGGCTGGAAGAATCCCGAAAGCCACAACTGGTTTGCCGCGTATACGGATGTGGTTTCCCGTGCGTTGGGGGATCGGGTCAGATACTGGATGACCTTCAACGAACCGCAGATGTTTTGTGGACTGGGGCTGCAGATCGGTGTCCATGCACCCTTTGAGCGAAACGAAGACGCCGATCTGATGATTATTACCCGCAATGTTTTGCTGGCCCATGGGGAAGCGGTGAGGATTCTACGGAAAAACTGCCCCGGCGCCAAAATCGGCATTGCCCCTACCGGGGACTGCTGCCTGCCGGAGGATGACAGCCCCCTGGCGGTGGAAAAGGCACGGGACCGTTCGCTGTCACCCTACCCCAATTACCTGATGAGCAACACCTGGTGGGCAGACCCCATCTTTCTGGGCCGGTACCCGGCCTGGGCCAAAGGCGAGTTGGGCACCCTGCTCTACCCCATGAATGCCGAAGAGTGGGCACTGGTGAGCCAGCCCCTGGATTTTTATGCCTTCAACTGCTATCAGAATACGGTGGACCTGATCCCCGACCCCGCCAGCTACCCGGAATGCGCCGGGCAGGGGAGCCCCCGCACGGCTATTGGGTGGAACATCACGCCTGATGTGCTATATTATGCCAGCAAGTTCTGGTTCGAGCGGTACGGTCTGCCGGTGCTCATCACCGAGAACGGCTTTGCAAACAACGACTTCGTCATGCTGGACGGCAAGGTGTATGATCCCCAGCGCATCGACTTCCTGCATCGCTATCTGCGGCAGGTTGCCCGGGCATTGGAGGATGGCATCCCGGTGCTGGGGTATTCCTACTGGAGCCTGTTTGACAACTTTGAATGGGCCGCTGGTTATGATGTCCGTTTCGGCCTGATTCATGTGGACTATGCTACCCAGCAGCGTACCCTCAAGGACTCGGCGCTATGGTATCGGGATGTCATTGCAACCAACGGCGATAACTTATAAGGGAGGTTTTCCATGCAATACCAGTATCCTCATCTGTGCGCACCCATCACCATCGCGGGCGTTACCTTCCGCAACCGGATGTTCTCTGCACCCATGGGCGGCACCGACATCACCAACGACGGCTGCATCGGCCCCAAGTCCACCGCATTTTATGAGCTGCGGGCCAAGGGCGGCGCCGGTGCGGTCACTGTCTCCGAGTGCATGGTCCACCCGGCCACTGACGGCTCCCACGCCTACCATTTGGACGAGAGCATCCTCAACTCTCTGGCTGCCGCCACCTACACGGCAGATGCCATCCGCCGCCACGGTGCCATGCCCAGCCTGGAACTCTCCCACTCCGGCATGTACTCCGGTACCTATATGACCGATAAAACCAAACAGCACGGCATGGCCCAGTGGGGGCCTTCTGCCTGTACCCGCCCCGACGGGGTGGAAGTGGGCGAACTGACCAAGGAGATGATTGCCGATATCGTCAAGGCCTACGGTCATGTGGCGGGTCTTGCCAAGCGGGCAGGCTTCGAGATGCTGATGATCCACGGCGGTCACGGCTGGCTCATCAACCAGTTCTTCTCTCCCTACTTCAACAAGCGCACCGACGAGTACGGCGGGTGTCTTGAAAACCGCTGTCGTTTCGCCATCGAGGTGCTCAAAGCCGTGCGTGAGGCCGTGGGTCCCCGGTTCCCCATCGAGTTCCGCATGTCCGGCTCGGAACTGTTCGAGGGCGGCTACGACCTGGAAGAAGGCTGCCGCATTGCCCAGCAGATCGAACCCTACATTGATTTGCTGCATGTTTCCGCAGGCACTTACCAGCGCGGCTTCGGCGATACTCACCCCAGTATGTTCAAGGAGCACGGCTGCAATGTCTATCTGGCGGCTGAGATCAAAAAGCACGTGAAGGTGCCGGTGGCCACCATCGGCGGCCTGAACGACCCCGCCCAGATGGAGGAGATCATCGCCTCTGGCAAGGCGGATATCGTCTACATGGCCCGTGCCCTGCTGGCCGACCCCTTCCTGCCCAACAAGGTCATGGCCAACCGCGGCGACGAAATCGTGCGCTGCCTGCGCTGCTTCACCTGCATGGCGGAACGCGCCGCCACCTCTACCCGCCGCTGCACCGTGAACCCCCTCATCGGCCGGGAGCTGGAGGGCGACACCATCTACCCCGCCCCCGAAAAGAAAAAGGTCCTCGTCGCGGGCGGCGGCCCCGGCGGTCTGTATGCCGCCTACACGGCAGCCCGCCGCGGCCATCAGGTCATTCTCTGCGAGAAGGACGCCGAGCTGGGCGGCATCCTGAAAAGCGAGCAGGCCCTGCCCTTCAAACAGGAGATGTACCAGCTGGCCGGCACCTACGCCAACCTGGCCCGTAAGGCCGGGGTGGAGATCCGGCTGAACACCGCCGTCACCCCCGAACTCGTGGCGGCCGAAGCTCCCGACGCCCTCATCATCGCGGTGGGTTCCGCGCCGCTGGTGCCACCCATTCCGGGCCTCAAGGGCGATAATGTGGTCGTCGTTAACAACTACTACAAGGAAAAAGACAAGGTCACCGACGATGTGGTGGTCTTTGGCGGCGGGCTCGCGGGCTGCGAGTGCGCTATCCACCTCGGCCAGGAGGGCAAGCGTGTCCACCTCGTCGAGATGCGGGATGTCCTGGCCCCCGATGCCAACGTGCGCCACCGTCCGCTGCTGCTCAAGGAAATCGAGAAGTACGTCACGGTGCACACCGGCTGCAAGGGCCTGGAAGTGCGCCCCGACGGCATCCTCTGCGAGACCAAGGACGGGGAACAGGTGCTGGTCCCCGGCACCAGCGTCATCTGCGCGCTGGGCCAGCGCTCCCGCACCGCCGATGTAGAAGCCCTGCGTGGCACCGCACCGTTCGTGCGCATCATCGGCGATGCCGCCAAGGTGAGCACCATTACCAACGCCGTCTACTGGGGTTACCACGCGGCCCTGGATATCGGTGCTGGGATGGATTGATGCAATAAAACAACGTTTGCTTTGGTATTGCTGTATCAGCGGCATTTGCGGTAGCCCAAAGTTTACTTATGCGGATAGCGCAAATAAAGATAAAGCCATCAACCTGCTTATATATAAAATAACAGTCGACCCCTTATACAAAATGCTCCCCATATAGCTTTCAGTGTTTTATTTCACTGTTCGCTATATAGGGAGCATATCATTTTGTCGGACGGCTTTTTGTTTGCATATAGAAGGATACCACCCGCCAGAATACCTACCTGCAACTGCTGCAAGACCCGCAGTACGAGCAACTGTGGGCGGAATTGCTCGGCGGTTTTGCACAGGACGATGGAAAACTTATGCCCCCGGACAGCACCCGCACCCCGACCGGTACATTACAATGGCCGCTGCCGGTTGCGGGTACGATTACCTCGCAGTTCGGACATCGCGTAGACCCCATCACCGGCGAAGTCAGCTCCCACACCGGCACCGACATTGCCTGCGCCGAGGGTACGCCGATCCTCGCCGCCGCAGACGGCATCGTCACCGTTGCCAACGGCCTTGACAGTTGGGGCGGCAGTTACGGCTACTACATCCAAATCGACCACGGTAGAGGGCTGGAAACACTGTACGCCCACTGTTCGTCCATCTGCGTCACCACCGGTCAGCAGGTGCAGGCGGGAGAGGTTATCGGATATGTCGGGCATACCGGGAGAGTCACGGGCAACCATCTGCATCTGGAAGTGAGAGTTGACGGCAATCGTGCGGATGCAATGCATTATTTTATACTATAAAGTATATAATTTTTTGACGGTTGCTGAAGCAGTGTACAAGAATAAGATAGGAAACAAAGGGAAAATAATAACTGCAATATGACAAGCAGATGTACTTTGTGATAATCAGCGGAAGAATAAGAGATATTGCGTAAGCGCCTAACGAAACCGCGCCCTTGACACAAAAATAAGGACCAGCTTGACGACCGATCCTTTAGCAGTTGCTATTCAATTTCGAAGCGGGCTTTCATGTAATCGCTCCGCGACGTCAAATGCGAAGTATCTCCAAAACAATTTCCAAGTAGCCCCTTGAGGACTATCTGATATGGACAATATCATTTTGCATCGCATAGGTTGTTCCATTTGTCTTACTCTTTACGCTTCAGCATATTCGCTCGGCGTTTTCCCATAAAAATCTTTGAATTTTCGCGAGAAAAAGTAGGGGTCATCAAAACCTACGGCGGCAGCTACTTCCTTGATATAGACCTGCTTATTACTGCGGATCATCTCACCGGCGCGTTTCATGCGCACCTCGTTGATGTACTGGAACAGGCCGGTTCCGGTTTCTTTGGAGAACAGGCGGCTCAGATATTCCCGGTTCAGCCCTACATAGTCGGCAATGCCGTCCAGCGTCAGTTTGTCCATATAATGCGCGTTTACATAGATGATGACGGCCTGCACCTCTTTTTTGAATTTGCTCAAGGCAATTTTGCTAAGTCCCATGCGTTCCTGCAAAATCAAGCAGAGCAGTTGTTCAAGAGCCTCCGCGGTGGGGGCTTTTTCTATTTCCTTAAAGGTTTGCTCCAGTGTCTCCTGCGGAATCATATTCTCGCCGGGACGCTCCAGCAACAGATGGCAGGCTTCACGGACACGCTGCGGCGGCATACAGAGCGCCGCGCAGTTCTGAAAGAAGGTGTGAACGGCAATCTGCATTTGCAACTCATCGGCATTTTGTGCTGCGGCCGCGGTGGCCTTGGACAGTTCTGCCTGAGAGACATGGAAGGGTTGGGCAGTAACTGTGTGTGCTGTTGCCTTTATGGGAGCGCTGCGCCCTACATAAAAGGCGAGAGCTTTGGAATCCTCGCACAGTTGGTAGTCTTGGCGGAGTTCGGCCAGTGAAATGGGCTTGTCGTAGTAGATGATGACCGGGGCATCCAGAAAATATGTTGTGACCTGCCGTTGCAAGCGGGCAAGTTTCTTATCCAGAGTACGCCCGGAGGCTACAAGGCTTTCATTGCTGATCAACCCGCAGATTTCATCCTCATGGGTGTGCAGAAATACTTTGCCGCCGATTTCATCGAAAACCTCGGTAATTAAGTCGGTCACAGCATCCAGTGCGGGCATAGGATGAGTTTTTGCGGGAATTAAAGTGACGGTAAACAGCCGGACGGGAAAGACCAGCGGTTCCGGCAGCATGGAGAACGGATTGGAAGCAGGGGAGGACCCAGCAGTGGATGTTATCCATTGAGCGCAGTGAATCAGGGCATTCTCCTTTTTCTGCGCTTCAATGGCAAAGGATCGGTGGTCCTCCTCCGTCTGGCGCTGCTGCTGGACACGAAGCAAATCGGCCATCTTTTCCAGATGCTCACCGATGCTTTCCCCGTTCATATTGATTTTCAGGAAGTAGTCATAAGCGCCGTCCGTCAGGGCCGTGCGCACGGAATCGAAATCGGAATAGTTGCTCAATACCAGAATCGGGCCGGTAAAGCTGCGCTTTTTCAATTCATGAATGAGCGCAAGCCCATCCATGCCGGGCATTTTCAAGTCCGTGATAACCGCATCAATGTGCTGTGTCTCTACAATGTGCAGCGCTTCCTGCCCATTACTGGCTGTTGCCGCCAGCAGGAATCCGTTCTTGCCCCACTCCACGGCGGACTGGAAAGCAACCTTAATCAGTGGCTCGTCGTCTACAAGCAATAAATTATACATTGTGTTACCTCAACGAATGGCTTCATTTGGAATACGGAGAATACATTGTGTGCCGGTGCCGGGGGCACTTTCAATCGTAAGGCCGTATTCATTTCCGTAGTGTAGACGCATACGTTCATCTACGTTGCTTAATCCGATGCCGGAGAAGCGCTCAGAATTTTTCTCCTTGATGGCACTGGGGTCAAAACCGCAGCCGGTATCGGAGATATGAATGGTAAGCAAATTCTCGCTCACGGTGGCACGGACGGTGATGGTGACAAAATCATCTTCATCCGCCGTGCCGTGCAGGATGGAGTTCTCTACAAGCGGCTGCAAAATAAAGCGCGGCACAGTCCAGTATCCGGCAGCATCTTCAATTTGATATTCCATCTCAAAGCGCCCTGCGTAACGCAGCTGCTGGATGTCGCAGTAGTTCTTCAGGTTGCGCAGCTCATCATCAAACGGAATCAATTCATCCTTTTTAATAAGGGTGCTTTGCAGCAGGGAAGAGAGAGCATCAATGCCGTGGCTGACCGGGGTAACATGATTGAGTGTGGCAATCCACTTTAAGGTGTTCAGGGTATTGAACAGGAAGTGCGGGTTGATTTGATATTGCAGAGTCTGCAATTCCAACTCGCGCATTTTGCGCTGATCATCGCTCCAGCGCTGCGCCAGCAGACCAATTTCGTTGACCATGTTGTCGATGGTGCGCGCCAGAAATCCGAGTTCGTCGGGGCTGGGATCATTGATTTTCAGCCCGATTTCCTCATCGCTTTTCGCATTGCAGGCGGCAACCATATTATCAATGGGGTGCATGACGCTGCGGTAGACAAGCAGTGTCAGGAACACACTGACAACGACCAGCACTGCGGCCAGCGCAATAAGCATCATATTGATGGTTCTTGTGCCGTTGGTAATGTAGGCCTGCGGAATCGTGGCCGCCAGATACACATTATAGGTTGTGTTGTATTTGAAAATTGTCAGTGTATCTACGCCGTTCAGCTCACATAAAAAGTTGTTTTCACCCGCCTGCCGATGCGCCGTGATCTGCTGGAAAATCGGGTCATCGGCCAAATCTTCTCCCAGCAGTTCCGCGTTCTGAGAAGATACCACATTGCCGGCGGCATCAATCAGCAGGCAGTTGGATCCCTCGCCAAAGGAAACATCGGTAAATATGTAGCGGCTTAGCTGGGATTCGTCAATGTACAGCATGATATACCCCAGCGGCGTGCTGGTATGGTGCATATCATAGATTTTACGGCCAATGACAATTTTATCGTTGGCGCGGTAAGTGTGGATGTATTGCAGACTATCCTGTGGAGAAGCGGCTTCAATATTATCCAGCAATTCATTAAAACGCTGGGGTGTAATATCGTCATAGCCCAAATCGTAGATGACTGTGCGGTCATTGGAAACGACGCGGATGTTTTTAAGGTGTGTGCTCTGAAAAGGAATTGTGACGATCATTTCACCAATACCGCTTACAATATCGACTGTAAGGGGGTGCCCATTATTGACAGATGCGACACCATTCTGTACAGTATCAGATACGGAGATGGAACCTATGTAGTCGCTATAAATGCCAAGCTGGGTAGACATATTATTGTTGAGTAGTTCGATAGATTGTAAGGCAGCCTGTTTGACCTTTTCGTTCATGGATTGGGTGTATGCACGGTAAGAAAAAATACCAATCGTGATGACGGGAACAAGAGAAATAATCAAAAATGTCACAAACAGACGGGTGCGAAGTTTGATTCGTCGCAACACATTGGGGGAAAACCCACGCGTTTTTTGTGCATTTAGTGACATATATAGGCCTCCGTTTGTGCAAAGTGACTACAATCTATCCATACATTACCTGAATTATAAGGGTAACGACAGAAAAAGTCAATAAAATCCATCTTTAAGTAAAGGGAATACATTTATCAAATCCGGTTTGCCCGATATAATAAGAGTGCAATCAGGGAACGACAGATGAGCCGCATCCCAAACAAAGAAGGAATAATTTTTAGGAGGAAAACCATGAAAAAAGCAATCAGCATGATGCTTGCCACTGCAATGGCAGCTACCTGTCTGGCAGGCTGCGGCAGCGCAGCATCTTCCAGCGCAGCAGCATCCAGCGAGGCCGTCTCTTCCGAAGCAACGTCCGCCGCTACCAGCGAAGCCTCTACCGGTGAGAAGACCTTTGAGAACAATGAACTGAACATCGCGGTGTTCGAGGGCGGCTACGGTTCCGCGTACTGGGACGAAATCATCAAACGCTTCGAGGATGCCTATCCCGGCGTCACTGTCAATATGCAGATCAGCCCGAAGATTGGCGACATCATCCGCCCGCAAATCGTGGCAGGTAATGTGCCCGACTTCATCTCGATGAACGACAACGACTCCACCGGCCTGATTTCCTCTATGGTCAAGGAGCATGCGCTGATGGATCTGTCCGATGTCTTTGAGGAGGGCGGCATTGATGATGACACCCCGCTGAAGGATCAGGTCATCGATGGTCTGCTGGATTCTGCCAAGTGCTCTCCCTACGGCGATGGCAAAATCTACATTGCCCCGTTTGATGCCAGCCCGATGGGTCTGGTTTACAACAAGACTCTGTTCGAAGAGAACGGCTGGGAAACGCCTGTGACCTGGGATGACTTCTTTGAACTGGGCGACAAGGCCAAGGAAAAGGGTATCGCGCTGTTTACCTATCAGGGCATCTACCCCGGCTACCTTGAGAGCATGCTGTGGCCCGCACTGGCTTCTGCCACCGGCATCGACAACATGAAGGCAATCGCCTCCTACACGCCCGGCTCCCTCAGCTCTGATGAGGCCCTCAAGGTCTTCCAGAACATGGCAAAGATCGGCACCGATGGCTACCTGATGGATGGCACCGTTGCTCTGAACCATACCCAGAGCCAGACTGACATGATGATGAACAAGGCTCTGTTCATCCCCAACGGCAACTGGATGGAAGGCGAAATGGCCGATGCTCCCCGTGCTGACGGCTTTGAGTTTGGTCTGACCTGCGCACCCGTTCTGGATGACGGCGAGGCCCGCTATGTTATGAGCTCCGTTGAGCAGTTTGAGATTCCTGCCAACGCCAAGAACCCCGAACTGGCAAAAGAGTTCCTGCGCTTCCTGTACACTGAGGATTCCGTTAAGCTGTTCGCAGAAAAAGCCAACGGCATCTACGCTCTGAAGAAGGCCAACGAGATGGTCAAGGGCATCGTTACCGATGGTGTCTACAACATGAACGACATCTATCAGGAAGGCACCTTCATGGTCTTCGGTTGGGATGCAATGCCCGACACCAGCAAGGTCGTTATCGCTGATTCCGTCTTCAATGTTGCCAGTGACGTTATGAATGGTGACATGACTGCCGAGCAGTGGCGTGACGGCATCGAGGCTGCTTTCGAGGAGATTGCTGCTTCCAAGTAAGCTGAATTGCTGAATTTCCGCTGACCAAAGTAAGATTGACCCTGCCGAGTAAACGCCATGCGAGCTTGGCAGGGTTCTTTTTAAGGGGGAAACTCGTTTGAAAAACCGCCAACATCGCCAAAAGAAGGCGCAGCCGCTTCCGGTACTGTTTATCTGCATCAGCGTTCTGCCTGCCGTGATCCTAACTCTTATGTTCACGATCTGGCCTACGGTGCAGGCATTATATCTTTCTTTTACCAATGCGACCTCTCTGGGGCTTAACAACAAATTTGTGTGGCTGGATAACTATATCTATATGTTCCACGACAAATCTTTCATTCAAGCACTTAAAAACACAGCAAAGCTGATGGCGGTTGTTCCCGTTATCACAATTTTCTGTAGTCTGGTGCTGGCATTCGTTTTGAACCAGTGCAAGCTGAAAGAAATGGTCTTGTATCGCACGATTTTCTATTTCCCGAACATCGTTTCTCTGACCGTTGTAGGTATTATATGGAGTTTTGTGTTCCACCCGAATGTGGGCATCGTCAATAAGATTCTCGGTGCTGTCGGGCTGGAGAGCTTGCAGCGTTCCTGGCTGGGCGACAGCAAGACTGCGCTTTGGTGCATCGCGTTCACGCTGCTGTGGCAGGCTGCCGGTTACTACATGGTCATGCACATCGCGGCTATGGACGGCATTTCGCCGGAAATCTACGAGTCCGCAACGCTGGACGGTGCCAGCGCATGGCGCAAACTCATCAGTATTACGATGCCTCTGATGAAAGATATTATCGGCATCACCTTTGTTCTGGCACTTTCCGGCACCATCAACCTGAGTTTTGTGCTTTCGCAGGTCATGACTGGCGGCGGTCCTAACGGTGCATCCAGCGTTCTGCTGCAATATATGTACACGCAGGGCTTTGTCAACGGCAACTTTGGCTATGCCATGGCTATCACGGTCTTTACGCTCGCCATCTCCGTGGCGCTGTCCATGCTGTCCCGCAAATTGACCGATGCTTCCGAAGGAGGTCAGTAATATGACACAAAATGAAAAAAGCAAAATCAGAGCAAAGGTCATCAAGTGGGTGACGCGCCTGTTCCTGATTTTGGTTGCCATTATCATGCTGTACCCTCTGGCGTGGAACGTCGTTTCTTCGTTCAAAACCAGTACAGAGTTTCTGACGGACCCCTTTGCATGGCCGCAGGGACTTGCATGGGATAACTACGTCCGCGCTTATGAAAAATCTAACCTTGCTGCCAACATCGGCAACTCGATTTATGTCGTGCTGGAAACACTGGTCATTATTGTGATCTGCGTTGTGCCGTGTTCTTACTGCCTTGTGCGGTATAAGTTCCCCGGCGCGAAGCTGATTTTGAACATCTACATGGCGGCCATCTTCATTCAGGCCACTTATATTATGATTCCGCTGTTCTTGCAGATGAACAAGCTGAACCTGCTCAACAGCCTGACGGCGCTGGGTGTACTGTATGCAACGATGCAGTTCCCGTTTGCTATCTTCCTGCTGACCGGCTTCCTGCGCAGCATCCCGCGCGATTACGAGGAAGCTGCCATGATTGATGGCTGCGGTCCGTTCCGCATTCTGACGAGCATTATCATTCCCATGTGCAAGCCCGGTATCGTGACGGTCTGCATGATCTCCGCTATGGCAGCATGGAACGAGTACCCGGTGGCTCTCGTTATGGTTACCGATCCGACCAAGGCTACGCTGCCTGTCGGCCTTGCCAACCTGTATGAGATCCAGCGCTACGCTACCGACTGGGGCGCGCTGTTCGCAGCCCTCGTGCTGGCACTGATTCCCACTGTCATCCTCTTCATCGTCGGCCAGAAGCAGCTCGTGCAGGGCTTGAGCGTCGGCGGCGTTAAGGGCTAAACAAAATCGAATAGGTTAGGAGAACCGATATGCTGCCCCCGAAACATTGCAACATCAATTTGACCGGCCCAATACCCCGCTGGGATGAAGCAATTCCACTGGGGAACGGCATACTCGGTTCTCTTTTTTGGGGGCCGATGGAGCACCTACGCATTTCCGTGGACATTGCCGGACTGTGGCTGCGTCGCCGCCCGGAGGAAAAACTCGATAAAGAATTTACTTATGCAAAACTGGTAGAGCTTGCACGGAAAGGCGATGTGGCAGAAACACGCCGTATCTTTGATACGCCCTATGCCCGCCCGACACCCACAAAAATCCCCGCAGGACACTTGTTCCTGGATGGACTGCCGCGGGGCAGCTATCAGGCAAGTCTTGATTTGGGCACGGCGGTGGCATTCTTTTCGCAAAAGGGTACAACCATTCTGCGCGCCTTCCTCTGTATGGGGCGGCCTGTTGGGGTACTGATGCTGCCGGAGGCGTACCGGGATGCAGAGCTCACGGTGGAGCGCCCCTCTTTCGGGAATGGCACGCAGGCGGCCGAAGCGGGCAACAGCGTGTCCCCCGGCAGCTTGCAGCAGCTCGCCCTGCCAGATGCCAACCTCGAAACGGAGGACGGCATGATTGGCTTTTCCCAAAAGGTCGATGATCGGACTGCCTATTCGCTGCTCTGTAAAAAATGCGGCACAACGCTGTATTATACCGCTGTGCAGGCAGAGAGCGTAGAAAAGGCAAGCCGACTGGCGAAGCTGGAACTATGTGCAGCGGAAGATATGGGTGCAGAGAAGCTGCTGCAACAGCATAAACGCTGGTGGCAGCAATACTGGGGCAAAAGCAGTTTGCAGCTGCCGGATGAAACACTCGAACAGCTTTGGTACCGCGCCAATTACTTTTTGGCAGCGGGTTCCGAGCCGGGCAATGCCCCGATGCCGCTGCAAGGGGTATGGTGCGCGGATGACGATCAGCTCCCACCGTGGAAAGGTGATTACCACAACGACCTCAACACCCAATTCACCTACTGTCACTATCTGACTGCCAACCACCCGGAGCAGGGAAAGGTATTTCTCGACTATCTCTGGTCACTGCGTCCGCAGGCAGCAAAATTTGCCCGTGCATTTTACGGTACGGCAGGGGTGTGCCTGCCCAGTGTCATGGACATTGACGGCGGAGCGCTCGGCGGCTGGCCGATGTATTCCCTGTCACCGACCAATCAAATCTGGCTCTGCCAGATGTTTTATGAATACTACCGCCTGACGGGGGATAAAGAGTTTCTGCGTACCCGCGTGGAGCCTTACTTTACCGCCACGGCAGCCTGCCTGGAAGAACTCCTCCAAGAAGGCCCGGACGGAAAGCTGGTTTTACCGGTCTCGTCCTCACCGGAAATTCACGATGATGAGGCAGCCTCATGGCTGACTCCCAACAGCAACTACGATCTAGCGCTGCTGCACTATTTGTTCCAAACCTTGGTACAGATCGAGTACCAGCTAAGTAAGCCACGCAGCCATTGGCATGCAATAGAGGCAAAACTTGCACCTTTGAGCGTAGATACAGAAACCGGGCTGATGCTTTCGCCCAATGAAACCTTGCAGGAAACGCACCGCCATTTTTCCCACGCGATGGCAATCGAGCCGCTGTGTATGCTGCGCTATGAAAATCCGCAGGACCGCAGCGTAATAGATGCAACGGTAGATCACCTTGTACACCTCGGTAGTGGGCAGTGGGTAGGATTCTCCTTCGGCTGGATGGCACTTTTGCAAATCTCCCGCAGCAATGGAAATGGTGCTTTGTATGAGCTGCACCGCTTCGCAGAGCATTTCCTGAGCCCGAACGGATTTCATTTGAACGGCGACTACAAAAACAGCGGCGTTTGTGATTTCCACTATCGCCCCTTTACGCTGGAAGCGGATTTTCTGGCGGCACACGCAGTACAGAAAATGCTGTTGCGTTCCGAAAAGAATCATATCGAGGTTTTACCGGCCTGCCCGCAGGGCTGGAAAAATGAACCTGTTGCATTTCAGAATTTGCGGGCAGAAAATGGTCTGCTGATTTCTTATCAGCGGACAGCAGACGGCAAGCACAGCCTTACCGTAAAAGCAACACAGGACGGAAGCTGGTATCTTTGCAACACACATTGCTGGGTCACCTTGCAGGCCGGACAAACTCAATCTTACCAATGGACGGAGGAAGAAAAGAAATGAATACAAAAGGTCGTGTAACGATCCCCACCGATATGGACGCAGTACCCGAAACCCTTGACCTACTCAAGCGCTGGGGCGCGGATGCCATCCGCGACTGCGACGGCACCGAGTTCCCGCAGGAGCTGAAGGACACCGGCGCCAAGATCTACGCCACCTACTACACCACCCGCAAGGACAACGCTTGGGCTAAGGAAAACCCCGATGAAACGCAGCAGTGCTACATTATGACCCCGTTCTATACCGCTGCGGACGGTGCGCTGACCATCCCCCTGATGACGGGCATCAGCCGCGAGCTGATGAAGGTCAACGACCACGACGACATTGCCCGCTGGTGGGAAGTCATCGACCGCACGACGGGCGAGCCGTTGGATGCCGCTGCGTGGCATTATGACGCAGCAACCGAGAGCGTTGTCATCGACGCACCCGCCGCCTACCACGAGTACACGGTCAGCTTTTTGGCATACCTGATTTGGGACCCCGTCCACATGTACAACTCGGTCATCAACGACTGGAAGGATGTCGAACATCAAATTCCGTTCGATGTACGTCAGCCCAAGACCCACGCCTACACAATGCGCCGTCTGCGCGAATATCTCGAAAGCCACCCCTATGTCAATGTCGTGCGCTTTACGACCTTCTTCCACCTGTTCACGCTGGTGTTTGACGAGCTGCGCCGCGAGAAGTACGTGGACTGGTACGGCTACTCTGCGTCCGTTTCTCCCTATATTTTGGAGCAGTTTGAGAAGGAAGTCGGCTACAAATTCCGCCCGGAGTTTATCATTGATCAGGGCTACTACAACAACCAGTACCGCGTGCCGAGCAAGGAGTACAAGGATTTTCAGGCATTCCAGCGCCGCGAGGTTGCCGGTCTGATGAAGGAAATGACCGACATCGTCCACGCCTACGGCAAGGAAGCCATGATGTTCTTGGGCGACCACTGGATCGGCTGCGAGCCGTTCATGCCCGAGTTCCAGCAGTCCGGCGTGGATGCCATTGTCGGCAGTGTCGGCAACGGCAGCACCCTGCGCCTGATTTCCGACATCCCCGGCGTCAAGTACACCGAGGGACGATTCCTGCCCTACTTCTTCCCCGATACCTTCCACGAGGGCGGCGACCCTGTGCGCGAGGCCAAGGAAAACTGGGTCACCGCTCGCCGCGCCATCCTGCGCAAGCCCATTGACCGCATCGGCTACGGAGGCTACCTGAAGCTGGCCTGCGAGTTCCCGGAGTTCCTCGACTATGTCGAGAGCGTCTGCAACGAGTTCCGCGAACTGTACGAGAACATCAAGGGCACGACCCCCTACTGCGTCAAGACCGTGGCTGTGCTGAACAGCTGGGGGCAACAGCGCGCCTGGGGCTGCCACATGGTTCACCATGCGCTGTACCAGAAGCAGAACTACAGCTATGCGGGTGTGATTGAAGCCCTGTCCGGCGCACCGTTTGACGTGAAGTTTATCAGCTTTGATGACATCAAGGCTGACCCGAAGGTGCTGGACGGCATCGACGTCCTTATCAACGTCGGTGACGGCGACACCGCCCACACTGGCGGCAAGGTCTGGGAGGATCCTGATATTTCCGCTGCCGTCAAGGGCTTTGTCCACCGCGGCGGCGGTCTGATCGGTGTCGGTGAGCCGGGCGGTCACCAGTATCAGGGGCGCTATTTGCAGCTGTCCGCGCCGCTCGGCGTGGAGAAGGAAACAGGCTTCACCCTAAATTACGACAAGTACAACTGGGATGAACACCGCGACCACTTTATTCTGGCCGACTGCCCCGACCATGATGTGGACTTTGGCGAGGGCAAGAAGAGCATCTTTGCATGGGAAGGCACCGAGATTCTGATTCAGCGTGACAAGGAAGTCCAGATGGCTGCGCATGAGTACGGCAAGGGGCGCGGTGTGTATATCAGCGGTCTGCCGTACAGCTTTGTGAACAACCGCGTGCTGTACCGCGCCATCCTGTGGGCTGCCCACGATGAAGCCGACCTGCACAAATGGTTCAGCACGAACTACAATGTGGAAGTCCATGCCTACGTTAAGAACGGCAAGTACTGCGTGGTCAACAACACCTACGAACCGCAGGACACGACCGTTTACACCGGCGACGGCAGCTGCTTCGATCTGCATCTGGATACCAATGAGATCAAGTGGTACAGCATTGAGGGGTAATAGAATGAGAACACCCGAAGAACAGATCCGCTATGCGGCCTCTATCACGCCCAGCCCGCGCCAGCTGGCATGGCAGCAGCTTGAATTTTACGCCTTTACCCATTTCGGCATGAATACCTTCACGAACCGCGAGTGGGGCGACGGCACCGAAGACCCGGCGCTGTTCAACCCCGATGCGCTGGATGCCGACCAATGGGTCGCCGCAGTCAAAAGTGCCGGTATGAAGGCGCTGATTCTGACCTGCAAGCACCATGACGGCTTCTGCCTGTGGCCGAGCGCCTACACCGAGCACAGCGTCAAGAACAGCCCATGGAAGAACGGACAGGGCGATGTTGTGCGCGAGGTATCGGATGCCTGCCGGCGCGGCGGTATCAAGTTTGGCGTCTATCTCTCCCCGTGGGATCGTCACGATGCGCGCTACGGGCAGGGAAAACCGTATGATGATTATTTCGTTTCCCAGCTGACCGAGCTTGCAACAAACTACGGAGACATTTTCTGCTTCTGGTTTGACGGTGCCTGTGGTGAGGGCAAAAACGGCAAAAAGCAAATTTACGATTGGGAACGCTACTATGCGGTGCTGCGCAAATTGCAGCCGAATGCGGTTTTGAATGTCTGCGGCCCCGATGTGCGCTGGTGCGGCAACGAGGCCGGGCATTGCCGGAAAGCTGAGTGGAGCGTGGTTCCCGCTGAGCTGCGGGATGCCGAGCGCACGGCATCTAAATCGCAGCAGGCGGATGACGGAGAATTCTCCCGTAAAATCGACTCTCAAGACGAGGACATCGGCAGCAGAGAGGTTATCCGCAATGCAAGAGAACTTGTCTGGTATCCGTCCGAGGTGGATACCTCCATCCGAACAGGTTGGTTTTACCACCCGGAGGAGGACACTGACGTGCGCACGGCAGGCGAATTGCTGGACATCTATCTGGATGCCGTCGGTGCGAATGCCAGCCTGCTGCTGAACATTCCACCCGATACGCATGGCCGTATTGCTGCACCGGACTGCGCCAGCCTTACAGAGCTGGGTACTAAAATCCAGCAGATTTTTGCCAGCAACGTAACAGAAAAGGCGAAAATTACGGCAGATTCTGCGATTGCGCAGCACCCCATCACACAGGCTGTGGACGGTATGGCAAATACCTATTGGCAGGCTGCCTACGGACAAGAATCCGATACGATTACTTTGAAGTTCCCGAAGCCGCAGAAGGTTTCCTGTGTTGTTCTGGGGGAGCATCTGCCGACAGGGCAGCGCATAGAAAGCGGCGAGATTTGGGCAGACGGAAGCAAGGCTTCCGAATTTACGGTAGTTGGACATAAGCGTATCTGCCGTTTTACCCCTGTGGATGTGCAGACGCTTACCATCAAGATTACAGCTTCACGCACGGAGCCAACTCTGCGGCTGCTGGAAGTCTATCAGTGAGGATATATGGGATGAAAGAAATTTTGACCGCGTGGCAATGGGATGGCCCAGTGTCAGAACCGATTCCCTACGGAGAGGGTCATATTAACCAGACGTATGCCATCACGGTAACGTCAGAGCAGGGGGCAAAACGCTACATCCTGCAAAAAATCAATACCGATACATTCAAAGACCCGGCAGGTCTTATGGAAAACATCTGCGGTGTGACGGATTTTCTGCGCGAAAAAGCCAAGCAGCGCGGGGCTGACCCGGCGCGTGCCACGCTCCATGTGGTGCCTACCAAAGAGGGAAGGCCTTATTACCAAGCTGCCGATGGCGGCTGCTGGCGTGTCTATGACTTTGTGGAGGATACTGTCTGCTTGCAGCAGGTGCAGTCCGCCGAGGATTTTTACCAGAGCGCCGTTGCATTTGGCAATTTCCAGCATCAGCTTGCCGACTACCCGGCCCATACTCTGCACGAGACAATCCCGCACTTCCACGACACACCCAAACGCTTCGTTGACTTCCAGCGCGCCGTGGTTGAGGACCGCATGGGCCGCGTAGCCCAGGTGCAGCGCGAGATCGAGTTTGTCCGCGCCCGCGAAGCAGATTATCATGTGATGGTGGATCTGTTGGCGGCAGGCAAGCTGCCGTTGCGAGTTACTCACAACGATACCAAGCTGAACAACATCCTGTTCGATAAAACGACCGGCGAGGGGCTTTGCGTCATCGACCTTGACACGGTCATGCCGGGTCTTGCTGCCAATGATTTTGGCGATTCAATCCGCTTCGGTGCTAACCACTGCGCCGAGGACGAAGCTGACCTCTCGAAAGTCAATTTCAGCATGGAACTGTTTGAAATTTACACCAAGGGCTTCTTGCAGGCAGCAGGAGAAGCGTTCACCCCGCTGGAAAAACAGACCCTGCCTTGGGGGGCCAAGTTGATGACGATGGAGTGCGGTATGCGTTTCCTCGCTGATTATCTCGAGGGGGACCACTACTTCCACATCAACTACGAAACCCAAAACCTCAACCGCGCCCGCACCCAGTTCAAGTTGACTGCCGATATGGAACGGAACTGGGATGCCATGCAAAAAGTAATTGAAAAATACTGCTGATACCGCTAATCTGCTTTTTCATTTTGCGGTTTGCGTTTTGCAGTAGAGTGCATCATGCAAAATCGTGTTTTCTCCTTCCTTAACTCCCGCGCCTAACAAGCGCGGGAGTTTTCTGTAATACAGCAAGTTGTATGTCCGCAGTGAGGCTAATAAGGCCATGCATTGCAATTGATTTTTATGATATTGGAAACTCAGAACGGTTGATACTAAATGCGAATTGTTGACTAAAAATCGCGCCGACAATGCACTGTCGGCGCGATTTTATATGCTATGCAGTTTTCGATATTTGCCCGGAGCTTCAGCCTTATAGCGGCGGAACATCCGGTTAAAGTAGCTGGAATCACTAAAGCCGCAGCTATATGCGATCTCCGTGATGGGATCTTCGGTGGAGCATAATAGCTCCGCGGCACATTCTACCCGGTAGTAATTCAAATAGTCAATAGGGGAGCGCCCGGTTATGCTGTGAAAGACCCTGCAAAAGTGTTCAGGGGTCATTTCTGCTGTGGAGGCGAGATCTTCCAAGGTGATGCGGCTGGCGTAATTTTTTCGGATGCGCTCTAAGGCCGCTTTCATTTGGGCTGTGCTGCGATCATTTCGTTTATTTCCGGGAGAGGATACTGTGTACGAATGCTGCAAAAGGATTTGACCGAACAACTGCCACATCAGACCAATCGTCACAAATTCATATCCCTCCGGCTCTTTTTCCATTGCCTCAAAGAGTCTGTCAATCAGTTGGCAGGTTACGGAGCCAGCCGGTTGATACGGCTCGATTTGTGCGCCGCGTTCAAAAAGCGCATTGTATTTTGCCTGACATACGGAGCCGCTGCCGAGGAAGCGGTTCATATCAAAGACAACACACTCGTAAACGCAGTCGCTGGGGGTTCCGCCGTGAACGGCTCCGGCTGAAATGATGGCGGCATCCCCCTTGTGTAAAAGGTAAGAGCGTCCATCAATCAGCAGAGAAAACTCCCCGCTTAGAACCAGCATAAGTTCAAATTCCATGTGCCAGTGAAACGGCATTTCATAGCGTGGGTGCATTTTATCTACATAATAAAGCTCAATGGGAAAGTCAAAAGTGCCGCGCGTACTGCTTTCATGGGAAGCTAGAAACTTCATGGCAGGCATCTCCTAAAATATCAATATCGTCCAATATAATATCATTATACGCAAAGACGAGGGCGAATTGCAACAGTATAATACAAGTAAAGGACAAAATCCACTTTAGGAGGTACAAACTGTGCAAATCGAAGAAATCAAAGACCAAATCTGCGATGTCTGCCATAAAATGTGGCAGCTTGGCTGGGTCGCTGCCAATGATGGCAATGTCTCAGTTCGGTTGGAGGACGGAACTTTCCTTGCAACGCCTACGGGCATGAGCAAGAGCTTCATCACGCCGGACAAGCTGCTGCGTATTGATGCAAAGGGCAATGTGCTGGAAAGTGCAGAGGGCCTGCGCCCGTCCAGCGAAATCAAGATGCACCTGCGCTGCTACGAAAAGCGCGCCGATGTAAATGCTGTTGTCCATGCCCATCCGCCGGCAGCCACCGGCTTTGCCGTGGCACATCGCCCGATGGATATGTACAACATGATTGAGGATGTGGCAGCCATCGGCGCTGTGCCACTGACTCCGTATGGAACTCCCAGCACGACGGAGGTGCCGGACGCAATCGAGCCGTATCTCAACGACCACGATGTTATGCTGCTGGAAAACCACGGCGCGCTGACGGTGGGCAGCGATGTCATCACCGCCTATTACCGCATGGAGAGTCTGGAACTGTGGGCAAAAATCACGATCAACGCAATCATTCTCGGCGGCAGCTACGATATTGACCGCAAGAATATTGATAAGCTCATCAATCTCCGCTCCTACTACAAAATTACCGGCAAACACCCCGGCTATCGCAAATTTGAGCGACGCGAAAAAGGTGAGCCGACGGACAAATAAGGAGACACCGTATGCTGAAGAACATTCCGCCTATCCTTAGCCCGGAACTTCTGAAAGTCCTCTGCGAGATGGGACATGGCGACGAAATCATTCTCGCAGACGGAAATTTCCCGGCTGAAAGCATCGGCAAAGATGCCATTGTGGTTCGTGCAGACGGGCACGGAACCGTAGAACTGCTGGAGGCCATCCTGCAATTTCTGCCGTTGGATCAATATGTGGAAAAGCCTGTCGCGCTGATGAAAGTGGTTGATGGCGATCCGTGCAAGCCGACTATCTGGGATAGCTATAAACAGAAGTTGAACGAGAGCGGCAATGACCCGGCTAAAATTGAAATGGTGGAGCGCTTTGCGTTTTATGAGCGCGCACATCATGCCTATGCGATTATCGCCACCGGGGAAAGCGCAATCTATGCCAATGTACTTTTGAAGAAGGGCGTGGTGCAATGAGTAACACAGCAACTGTGCTGGCCTTCGACTTTGGCGCTTCCAGTGGACGTGCGATTCGGGCCGTGTGCGATGGCCAAAACCTCACCTACGAGGAAATCCATCGCTTTGAAAATATCCCCATCGAAAAGGACGGTCATCTCTGCTGGGATGTGGAAACACTGCTGAAGGAAATTCACACAGCCATTCAAAAGGCTGGTACATTTGACAGCTTAGGATTTGATACATGGGGTGTGGATTTCGGCTTACTGGATACGGACGGCCATCTGCTGGCAAACCCTGTTCATTACCGCGATGCCCGAACGAATGGCAAACCGGAACAGGCCGCTGCCCGTATGCCTGCAGAAGAATTGTATGCCCATACCGGCAATCAAATCATGGCAATCAATACTTTGTTCCAGCTGCTGGCTCTGCGTGAGCAGGACCCGGAACTGCTGCAAAAGGCTGCGCAGATCCTTTTTATGCCGGATTTGTTTGCGGCTCTGTTGGGGGCCGAGCCGGTCTGCGAACGCAGCATTGCGTCCACCAGCCAGATGCTGGACCCCCGCACAGGGCAGTGGAGCAGAGAAGTGCTGGCCGCCTACGGCTTGCCGGAAAACCGCTTCGCACCCATTGTTGCCAGCGGCACAGTGACAGGTACACTTGCAAACGGTGCGAAAATCATTGCGGTGGCAGGGCATGATACACAATGCGCCTCGGCTGCTATGCCGTGTGCCGAGGAAGATGCCGAACATACGGCATTTCTCTCCTGCGGCACGTGGAGCCTGCTGGGAACGGAATTGGATTCTCCGATTCTGACGGCGGACAGCTGCCAAAGCGGGCTGTCCAATGAACTCGGTGCAAACGGGAAAATCAATTATCTGAAAAATATCATCGGTCTTTGGCTGATTCAGGAAAGCCGCCGTGAGTACAAGCGCCGTGGACAGGCATATTCTTTCGCGGAGCTGGAGCAACAGGCACTTGCCGCCGAACCGCTGCGCAGTTTTATTGACCCGGATGCCCTGGAATTTGTTGCCCCCGGCGACCTGCCGGGCAGAATACAGGAATTTTGCCGCAAAACCGGCCAGCCCGTCCCGGAAACGGTGGGAGCCGTAATGCGCTGCATTTATGAGAGCCTTGCTCTGAAATATCGCTATGCGATAGAGCAGCTCTCCGCTGTAACAGGTCGAGCATTTACGACCCTGCACGTTTTGGGCGGCGGCACAAAAGACCGTCTGCTTTGCCAGATGACGGCAGACTGCTGCGGCCTTACAGTAAAGGCAGGCCCGGTGGAAGCTACGGCGCTCGGCAACATTATGATTCAGTTGAAAGCCTTGGGGTTGCTGGACTCCATCACACAAGGACGCCGGCTGATTGCGGAGACAGAGGTCATTAAAACATATACCCCAAGCACACAGAACTATGCGGAATGGAACGCCGCTTATGATCGTTTCAAAACCCTATTATAATAAGGAAGGTGCAACTATGCTGTATCCTAAAATTGGTATTCGCCCTGTCATCGATGGACGCTGGGGCGGCGTCCGTGAAAGCCTGGAAAATCAGACGATGCGCATGGCAGAAAATGCCGCCAAGCTGATTTCGGAGAACCTCAAGTACCCCGATGGTACGCCGGTGCAGTGCGTGATCGGCTGTACGACGATTGGCGGTGGTGCCGAGGCGGCCCGCGTGGCAGAGCAGTTCTCTACCCAGAATGTTACGGCAACGCTGTCTGTGACCCCCTGCTGGTGCTACGGTACCGAAACGTTCGATATGGATCCCAACACCATCAAGGCAGTCTGGGGCTTCAATGGCACCGAGCGCCCCGGCGCGGTGTATCTGGCTGCGGTTCTGGCAGCACACGCCCAGCGCGGTCTGCCTGCTTTCTCCATTTATGGCCATGACGTGCAGGAAGCCAACGATGATACGATTCCCGATGACGTGGCCGAGAAAATCCTGCGCTTTGCCCGTGGTGCTGTTGCCGCAGGCTGGATGAAGAACAAAGCCTACGTCAATATTGGCGCTGTGACGATGGGGATTGCCGGCAGCTTCTGCGATGCAGGTGTTCTGCAAAAGTATTTCGGCATCCGCGCCGAATGGGTGGACGAGGTCGAGATCCTGCGCCGCATTTCCATCGGTATCTATGACCACGATGAATATGAAAAGGCGCTGGCATGGGTGCGCGAGAATTGCAAAGAGGGCTTTGATAAGAACCTCGGTAAGAACCTGCCGCCTGTCATCACGAAGTCGAAAATTGTTCCGGCCGACAAGGATTGGGAGTTCATCGTCAAGATGACCCTGATCATCCGCGACATTCTATACGGCAATCCGCGTCTGGACGAGATGGGCTGGCATGAAGAAGCGCTCGGTCGCAACGCTGTGGTCGGCGGCTTCCAGGGCCAGCGCCAGTGGACAGATTGGCTGCCGAACGCTGACTTCACCGAAGCCATCATGGCTTCCACCTTTGACTGGAACGGCCCGAAGGCCCCGACCCCGTTTGCTACCGAGAATGATACCTGCAACGGCATTGCCATGATGCTGGGTAGCCTTGTTTCCGGCTCTGCGCCGTGCTTCCATGACGTTCGCACCTACTGGAGCCCGGAAGCCTGCGAGCGTGTGACCGGGCAGAAGCCTGACGGCGTTGCCGCCAACGGCTTTATTCACCTCATCAATTCCGGCGCAACGGCCCTGGACGGTTCCGGTGCCTGCGTAGATGCCAAGGGCAATCATGTGATGAAACCGTTCTGGGAGATGACCGATGCGGACATCAAGGCGTGCCTGAACGCCACCGATTGGTGTCGCGCGGACTATGAGTACTTCCGCGGCGGTGGATATTCCAGCCACTTCCGCTGCAAGGCAGAGATGCCTGTTACGATGCTGCGCTTCAACATTGTGGAGGGCATTGGACCTGTCCTGCAAATTGCCGAGGGTTGGACGGCTGATCTGCCCGACGAGATTCACAACACTATCGACAAACGCACCGACCCGACCTGGCCGACCACATGGTTCTGCCCGCGCCTGACCGGACAGGGAGCGTTCACCGATGTGTACAGCGTTATGGCAAACTGGGGTGCCAACCATGGAGTGACCGTTTACGGCCATGTGGGTGCTGACCTCATTACGCTGGCCAGCATGCTGCGCATCCCGGTCACGATGCACAATGTCCCTGCCGAGAAGGTTTATCGCCCCCACGCATGGGCCAGTTTCGGCACACAGGATCAGCAGGCTGCGGATTATGCTGCGTGCAAGCAGTACGGACCGCTGTATCGGTAAGTTACCTGTCGTAAATATTCTGCCGGAAAGATTCTGACATAGCCCTTAATACCAGTTAAGGAGAGATTTCCTTGGAAACCTCTGTTTATTCTTTCATCTGGAGGTACACAACAAATTCAGAAAATGAAAAGTGCCTTAAGGCATCTTTTCTCAAAGTGCGGTTATGAGCCATTGTCTATAACATAATAGGCGTTTCTTCCATACCGTTACTTTATGGTGTTCCAGAAAAACGCCCTAAATATGGACGGTTCCTACGACTACGATAGCTTTATGAGGATTCTGCCGGAACTGTAATTACGAAAACCCGAATCAAAAGGGGCTGTTGCACAAGCTCCAACAAAAAGACCAGAGTTATTTAGCCAAAAGGCTTTACAACTCTGGTCTTTTGCTTTAAGGCAACACCACACAAATCTAAGTTAAAATTAAATAAAAATATTTTAGAAAAGTGATAGGGTTTTTAACACAAAGAGGTGTAGGCTTGTAGCAGAGCCAAAATAAACGAAGGAGGTGATAAGGTGGTAGGTACTCAGGCACGTCGCCATATGGTTGCGGAAATTTTGTATTATGCAAATGACTATATAAAAATGAAAACCTTGGCAGAACGGCTTGGAGTATCGTATTCGACAATCAGAAATGATGTCGACATTTTGTCACTTACATACAACATAATATCGAAAGCGGGCTTTGACGGAGGCGTATTGCTGAGAGTTCAAAGAAAGAAACTCAGATTCCTTGACGCAGATGAAACGGCATCGCTACTTCGTATTATGCGTATCATACGGAATCTCCCAAGGTGCAGGAGGTAAAGGGCTGCTATGCACCTGTGGCCTTTTCGTTCACGGATGCAGCAGTCAGGGTACATAACAGAAACCTGTTTGCCCCCACCAGCGCTTACCGCTGCATGGCAAGTATACAGTGTGACGGCAGGCGGATCCGGCAGTGTGAACTGCCAGACTGGAACGTAGAGCCTCTCGGCGCAAAGGAATTTGCACTGCCTTTTGAGGCGTTGGGGGTTGACCCGGATGCTTTGCAGGGTGAATGTTGTCTGGAGATCGCTTTCTGCCTGAAGGAAGATACCTCCTGGGCAAAAGCGGGTCATGAAGTCGCCTTTGGACAGAAGGTGTGGGGAAAAATGCAGGAGAGCCACACGCAGAGGCCGGGACCGTTGACGGTGATTCAGGGTAATCTGAACGTGGGGGTTTCCGGGCGCGATTTTTCCTTGCTGTTTTCAAAACTGCATGGCGGGTTGCTTTCTTACCGCTGGCAGGGACAGGAAATGCTGTCGGCGGTCCCGAAACCCAATTTCTGGCGGGCGCCCACCGATAACGATGTGGGAAACCGCATGGGGGCGCGCTACGGGCAATGGAAACTGGCAAGCCTGTATTCCTGTTTTGAGGAAACGCCCGCAGTTCGGGTGGAGAAGGACCGTGTGGAGCTGACCTTGCTGTATCATCTGGCCACGCAGCCTGCATCAGACTGCACCGTCCGCTACATCGTATCGGCGGAAGGAAAAATCCGGATGACGCTGTCCTATACCCCCGTTCAAGGACTGACTGAAATGCCGGAGTTTGGATTGTCTTTTCAAATGGATGCGGATTTTGACCAATGCACATGGTACGGCATGGGGCCGGAGGAAACCTATTGTGACCGCTGCACCGGGGCGAAGCTGGGAGTGTTTGCCAGCACAACGCAGGAAGCTCTCTCTCGGTATCTGCGCCCGCAGGAATGCGGAAATCGAACGGGCGTCCGCTGGGCAAAAGTGATGCGAAAAGATGGGACGGGCCTTCTGTTTGAAACCAGAAAGCCGATGGATTTTTCAGCTCTGCCCTATACACCGCATGAACTGGAGAACGCCAGACACAGCTTTGAGCTGCCGCGTGCAGGCAAAACCGTTGTGCGGACCGCGCTGCGGCAGATGGGGGTCGGCGGTGACAACACCTGGGGTGCCTTTACCCATGATCCGTATCTGATCCATTGCCAACCCGGCGAGAGGATGGAATTTGAAGTGATCGTAAGCGCTTTGTCTCACGAGGAAGGAGGAAGTCAAGATGCAAATGTTTCTTTTGAGGCACCGCCCATGACAATTTTGACACCCTTAGACGACTGTGCAATGAATCTGGGAAAATTGCCTGATGAGGTTTTTGCAAGTGGAACATTGGGCAATGGCTGTGGTATTGAACCGGATGAAGATACGGTATACCCCATATTGGATTGGATAAGCCCGCACTGGATGCACGCCTCAAAGGTCGCTGTAAAGGTCAGGCATTGCACCACGGTCATATCACCGGCAATCGCATGCATCCACAGCACATTCAAAATATGCTTGTACAGTAAAGCATACCCTGCATTTCAAGTTTTCTGGCTTGGCTGCCCTCGTGGGCGGTGAGCTGCTCGTCCAGCCCCAGCGCTGTGTGGCTCAAATGGGTCACGCGGGCAGATTGCTGCTTTTCTTCCAGTGCGCGGTTCACGGCAGATGCCCAGGCTTCCCGCCAATTCAGTAGCTGCTCCGGGCTGTTCCATCGCGCACACAGCGGGTTTTGCCGCCCGAATTTCGTGGCCTCGAGCAGCGTTCCCACACCGGCTCGCGAGCGGCCTGTGTGGGCGTAAGTCGGCGGGTTCGCGCCTTGCGCTCCTGTACGCGGCTGCGTGCCTGTGCAGCTTCCAGCCTGTGCCGCGCCTGTATCATCTGGTGCACCATTGGGGATACTCGAACAGGGCGGCGGCACGCAAGTGCCGTAAGGAACGCCACAGTGCGGCGTTCCTTAGCCCGCGGGAGAGTCCCCGATGGTACACCAGAAAAAGCCGTAACACTCGTTGTGGCTTTTTTGTCGCACCATTCCCTCCGGGACGGCTTCATGCTTCGCCTACGGCTCGCATACACCTGCAAAGACCTTTTTCAATCTCATTGCAACACACCGCTATCTCAGTTTTGAAAATGGTTAGCAGTGCCTAATGGTCGGCGCAAAAATGCAGGGGTAAAACAAAGTTGTGAAATTAAAATAGCACTTCCATAGGTCGTTATCCAGCAGAAACCGATAAGTTTACAGAGGTGAATTTTTTGGATGCAGGAAACGATCTGCATCCTCTATGCCGCAAAGCACTTGACCTTTTTGCCGGGGAGCAGTATACTTTTTATGCGGTTAGCCATACTTAACCACAGGGAGGTACTATATCATGCAAGATGCGTTCTGGGGAATCTTGATTCCTTTTCTGGGCACAAGTCTTGGGGCGGGCTGTGTGTTCTTTTTGAAAAAGTCTTTGAGCGATGGCATCCAGCGTGCCCTCACCGGCTTTGCAGCCGGAGTGATGGTGGCGGCATCGGTATGGAGTCTGCTGATCCCGGCCATGGAGCAGGCTGCAGATCTGGGCAGGCTGGCGTTTTTCCCTGCAGCGGTGGGCTTCTGGCTGGGCATCCTGTTTTTGCTGCTGCTGGATCATCTTATTCCGCATCTGCACCAGAATAGTTTGCAGGCCGAAGGGCCAAAAAGCCAACTCCAACGCACTACGATGATGGTTCTGGCAGTGACGCTGCACAACATCCCGGAGGGCATGGCGGTGGGGGTGGTCTATGCTGGCTATCTTGCCGGGACTGCTCAGATCACTGCAGCCGGAGCGTTGGCACTTTCCCTTGGGATCGCCATCCAGAACTTCCCAGAGGGGGCCATCATCTCCATGCCCCTGCGGGCAGAAGGAATGCCAAAACGCCGGGCGTTCTGGGACGGAGTACTATCTGGCATCGTAGAGCCCATTGGGGCAGTGCTGACGATTCTGGCAGCAGGCATCGTGGTGCCTGCTTTGCCCTATCTGCTCAGCTTTGCTGCCGGAGCCATGCTGTATGTGGTGGTGGAGGAACTGATCCCGGAAATGTCGCAGG
>ERZ773150.585-NODE-585-length-37953-cov-15.172437_pt1 | contig 37953 bp, 28 predicted proteins | sample MGYA00580845_ERZ773150 | MGnify/ENA primary metagenome ERZ773150 (study PRJEB29015, sample SAMEA2737848) | human gut metagenome | biome: human gut; feature: human-associated habitat; material: faeces | place: China | collected 2012 ...
AGTCATCGGGCATTATCTGAACATAAAACACTATCAATAAGTTGGAGTCATTACCCGTTTCATCAGTCGCCAGACTCTGTTCACTCCGCACTGTTGCCCACTCGGGTCTGGAATTTTTAGATCGCTTTGGAAAGATCATACTCTGGTGAGCATAAACAATCGTGATTGATAGATTTACACTGAAACACCGACCAGTTTATGACTGGCTGTTTAGTTCAGGTAAATTAACAATAAGATAATGTGTCCATCGGTACCCATAAAAGCCGTCGTTAGTCGATATTGAGCTGTGTGAGTATGAACACGCGGCACTTATCCTCATAAACAGTATATATCAGCAAAGCTCGCCCCATTGAACTCACAGCTCTGAGCTGCCCTTCTGCTTATTGGGTTAGTCCGCCCCATGTTCACAGCAGAGCTGATGGCTACACAGCACGTCCGCTTTGTGCCAAGAGCAGACGCTGGTAATTCGTGCCTAATATACTTCACTTAACTTATATCCCAGCTTTGATACAGATCATACAAATTAAATGCCCCAGTAATTGGCAGGCTGAGTAACTTAAAACTCCTTAGAATATAGGATGATTTGTATCGGCACTCATTCCACCATGCATTCCGATTAATCCCGCATAGCCAGTTGAACTTTGCTACTCTGTGAGAGGTAGTACCTTCTATCCAGTGCGGATTTAATTAATGGAATAAATGATTATGAGTGAAAATGATACAACCCCAAAGAAGTCTACAAGCCAGGTTAACAAAGCGGTATTCTTTACATCTGCTTTGCTAATTTTCCTTCTTGTCGCCTTTGCCGCCGTATTCCCGGATGTCGCCGACAAAAATTTTAAACTACTTCAGCAACAAATCTTCACGAATGCCAGCTGGTTCTACATACTTGCTGTGGCCCTGATTTTACTGAGCGTCACGTTCCTTGGACTCTCACGTTACGGTGATATAAAGCTGGGCCCAGACCATGCGCAGCCTGATTTCAGCTACCACTCCTGGTTCGCGATGCTTTTTTCGGCAGGGATGGGGATCGGCCTGATGTTCTTTGGCGTTGCCGAACCTGTGATGCATTATCTTTCGCCACCTGTCGGCACTCCAGAGACCGTTGCGGCAGCGAAGGAAGCCATGCGCCTGACGTTCTTCCACTGGGGTCTGCACGCATGGGCAATTTATGCCATCGTGGCGCTGATTCTGGCCTTTTTCAGTTACCGTCACGGTCTGCCTTTAACGCTGCGTTCTGCGCTCTATCCCATTATCGGCGATCGCATTTACGGGCCTATAGGCCACGCGGTTGATATCTTCGCCGTGATAGGCACTGTCTTTGGCGTTGCAACATCGCTGGGTTACGGTGTATTGCAGGTGAATGCCGGTTTGAACCATCTTTTCGGCGTGCCCATCAATGAAACGGTACAGGTCATTTTGATCGTGGTCATCACGGGGTTAGCGACGATTTCGGTGGTGTCCGGCCTGGACAAGGGAATACGCATCCTGTCTGAGCTTAATCTGGGCCTGGCGGTGTTGCTCCTGGCGCTGGTCTTGTGCCTGGGTCCCACTGTGCTTCTGCTGAAGTCATTTGTGGAAAATACGGGTGGTTATCTGTCGGAACTGGTGAGTAAAACGTTCAACCTTTACGCGTATGAACCCAAGTCGAGCAACTGGCTGGGGGGCTGGACATTATTATACTGGGGATGGTGGCTTTCATGGTCGCCGTTTGTAGGTATGTTCATTGCACGCGTTTCCCGCGGCAGGACAATTCGTGAGTTCGTGACTGGCGTGTTGTTTGTTCCCGCCGGCTTTACGCTCATGTGGATGACGGTGTTTGGAAACAGCGCCATCTATCTCATCATGAACCAGGGCGCCACTGACCTCGCCAATACCGTTCAGCAGGATGTTGCGCTTGCCCTGTTTAATTTCCTGGAGCATTTCCCGTTCTCTTCCGTGCTGTCATTCATTGCAATGGCGATGGTCATCGTCTTCTTTGTAACGTCTGCTGATTCGGGGGCAATGGTTGTGGATACTCTGGCATCAGGTGGGGTGGCAAACACGCCCGTCTGGCAGCGAATTTTCTGGGCATTGCTCATGGGCGTTGTTGCTATTGCCCTGCTGATCGCAGGGGGGCTGAGTGCGTTGCAAACCGTAACGATAGCGAGTGCATTGCCCTTCTCAGTTATCTTATTAATATCCATATACGGACTGTTAAAAGCCCTGCGTCGGGATTTGACCAAGCGTGAAAGCCTTAGCATGGCGACTATTGCTCCTACGGCTGCACGTAACCCAATTCCCTGGCAGAGAAGGTTACGCAATATCGCGTATTTGCCGAAGCGCTCTCTTGTGAAACGTTTTATGGACGACATTATCCAACCCGCCATGACGCTGGTTCAGGAGGAACTTAACAAGCAGGGAACGATAAGCCACATCAGTGACGCCGCCGAGGATCGTATTCGCCTTGAAGTCGATTTGGGCAACGAGCTGAATTATATATATGAAGTGAGGCTTCGCGGGTATAACTCACCGACCTTCGCGCTCGCTGCGCTGGATAATGATGAGCAGCAGAGTGAACAACATCGATATTATCGCGCTGAAGTCTATCTCAAAGAGGGCGGCCAAAATTATGATGTAATGGGCTGGAATCAGGAACAGCTGATTAATGACATACTGGACCAGTACGAAAAACACCTGCACTTCCTGCATCTGGTTCGTTAACAGCAACATGCCGCCACAGAGGCGGCATTTATTTATCCCGGCTGCAATATGAGGGAATGCAGAATGATTTCACGCTGGAAATGGATGCTGAAGCAGACATTTAAAAAACTATGGTTCAGGGCAACGTTATTCGCAATTGTCGCAATAATAACGGCCCTTTTATCAATTCTTTTTAAATCAATGATACCTGAGTCGGTTTCCGTGAAGGTTGGTGCGGAAGCAGTCGATAACATTCTGAACATACTGGCATCGAGTATGCTGGCAGTGACCACATTTTCGCTGAGCATCATGGTCACAGCCTACGGTTCAGCCACTACTAATGTGACTCCCAGAGCTACTCGTTTAGTTGTTGAAGACGTCACCACACAAAATGTACTGGCCACCTTCATCGGTTCTTTTCTCTTCAGTCTGGTAGGGATTATTGCCCTCAATATGGGAGCTTATGGAGAAAGGGGGAGAGTCATTTTATTCATTGTAACACTGGTTGTCATTGCCTTAATCCTCATCACATTGCTTCGCTGGATTCAGCATTTGACCTCTCTGGGGAGGGTTGGTGAGACAACGGCAAAAGTAGAACAGGCGGCCATCGAAACATTTATTGCGAGAGCAAGAAATCCCTGTCTCGGCGGATATCCATGGCTTGAGAACAATGAACAGCCGAAAGGAACGGTTGCAGTTTATCCGAAAAAGATTGGCTATGTTGAATATGTTGATATGGTGAAACTCAGCAAGCTGCTGACCAATGATCCCCGTCATGTATACCTCGTGGCGCAGCCGGGCAGTTTCATACATCCGTCCACGCCAGTTTTGTACCTGAGTCAGGGCCAGGAGTCATCAATCAGCACCGATTTACTTGAGACGATTATTGTCTCGGATGTACGTTCATTTGCTCAGGACCCCCGATTTTGTCTTAGCGTCATGGCCGAAATAGCCTGCCGAGCCCTTTCCCCCGCAGTGAACGATCCTGGAACCGCCATTGATGTCATTGGCAGAGGTGTACGTATACTTTCCGCTTACGCGCAGAATAAATCTGATGAAATAGAAGTGAAATATCCTTCTGTACATGTTGCACCACTTCAGAATAACGATCTACTTGAAGACTTTTTCTCACCTGTTGCGCGCGATGGTGCCAGTATGAGGGAAATTCAGATAAGGGTCCTTAAAGGACTGTCGATGCTGAGTAAGGGTTGGCCTGGAATTTTTGCTGAAGCCGCACAAACCCTAGCATTTGAAACATTAGAGCATGCTACTCGTGCTGACCATATAGATTCTGACAGATATCTAATAAAATCAATTTATTATAATTTATTTAGTGGCGAAGATTCTAATAAAAAACCATAGTTGCGGAGCAAGCGATACGGTTGTTGGCAAGTCAAGGGCAAAGCATTCGCGTGAGAGTGGGCGTCTGCTTTGTGCCACAAAGGGACAGTAGACATGCTATATAAAAATGTAACCTTCAACCCACTTTAATAAAATAGTACAATGAGCGAAACTAAGTAGACCTATCAATTAGAATTAGATTTCATGTTAAAGGTGGAAATATGATGACCCGTGATGAAATTTCGAAAATAGAAAGTGGTTTTTTCTTGCCTGTTTACGATACCTTCAAAAAAGGATTGATAGAGATAAACTCCGCTATTGAAGAGGATGGTAAAAAAATAGCTCTGCACATTAAGGACGATTTTAACCTTAATGCTCACGCACAAAAAAAAGACAATAATTTCCATATTGTTTTATTGAGTGGGTTGATACCAATAACGTTTGACATTCTTTCTGAAAATATAGAATTCTTCATGAGAGAATACCCTGACTTGAAAGAAAAGGAAGCTCCAGTTGCGTTAGGGTGTGTCTTTATTTGGCACCATATTTTCGGTCATGAACTTGGACATGTCGCTCGTGGACACTTATCATTAGCCAAAAGTAAAGAAATAAACCTGATTGGTGATTACCAAGTTTATTCAATGGGGTACAATGTAGTCGATGAAGATTTTAGTGAAGATCAGATTAAAACATTAATGGAGTATGATGCAGATGTATTCTCAGCATACTTTGTTGCAGATGTCGTCTTAAATACAATAAAAAAGGCCCCGGAGAAAAAAATAGAAGAGAAAACACTTGTTAGTTTATCTTTAACATCAATATTTTTTTTCTTTAATTTTCTATGTAAATTGGAAGGGAAGAATAGCAAATATCCTCCCGCCATGGTTCGCGCAAATGCATTGCAGTCACATGTGATTAAGCATTTAAGTAAAAAGACTAAACTATCTGATGAAGAACTGAAAGATATAATGGATGTTTCTATTTTTAATGCATACTCCTATTTAGTTGATAACAAAAGACTCTTTCAATCTATGGATGATGTTAGTTTAAAGAGTCTGTATGAATGTGAAAGTAAATTACAAAGGCAATATGCTGCATTTGATAAAGTCCTTTCTGAAGGATTAGAGCCACACAAGGATATAAAATCCTGATGGTTCAGGTATGTTTGTGATCAATCTGTGTCTGTCTGTTTTCGCACATAGCGGGCCTTCAGTTCTACTTGATTGTCCGCTCCGTGCCAGAATCCGACCTTTGGTAGTTGTCAGTAGGATGGTATTTGAGCAGAATGATACAGCCTTTAAGGGTGTTCATTTTTTATACAGTAACACAAGGTCTGAATGGGGCTACTGGCCCACAAAAGAAAGGATGTACGAGATCGAGCTATGCGTATTCATCAGCAGAATAAGTCCCGTAAACTATATCGCAGCGTCAACACGACGACGCGGCACCATTCTAATAATCCGGGTGCTGAGTATCGGTGGGAACGAAATCGCAAAAAAGTCGGAGATGAGCTACTGGTAAAGCGCGAGACAATGCATAGCAGACAGAAGCGTGGCCGAGACTACACACCGTTGTTTTATTTTCTGATCAAAGAGATTGGCAAGCCGTGGAATGAAATATTCAGCGAAGTATGTGGACGTCTTGATACCACCGAGCCGGTATTCTGGTTGGTCGCGCTACATGAGCATCAGCGAAGGGATTTAGTCTGCATTGGTGAAAGCAGTTTTTACCCAGGTCTGTTTGTTGATGAGAATGGAATTCTGCAACAGGTAAACCTTTCAATCACAAGAGATGACGTTAAGGTGACATGTCGTTGCTGCACACACACTTATATTGGTGAACCTGTACCTTGACACCACCTATTTTATCTTGGATGCGATCATTGTCAGCAGTAAGAGTGCTTGCAAACATCCGTTACTCACTTACTCCGGGCCGTTAGCCCTTCCGCAATGTGCCAGAAGCGGACAGTGCTGGCATAACTATAAATCTCTCAACGCGGAGCAAGTCAGTAAGTTGGTAATAGGAGTGAGTTGTCAAAAGTTGTCTCCTGCTACCATCGTCATCGGAGATTCTTAAGTGTGCGCACTATAAGTCACAGTTGCTTCAATCTATAACTTATAGGATTAAAAGTTTGATCTTACACAAGTACCTTTGTAGTATAAGTATCTTTTATCTGATTTATTAAGATAAAATTTGGATTTTTATTCTATAGATAGGGTTTTATTCCCTATGGGATAAGAATGTATTCATAACATGATGCCCATAAATTCCAGCGAGATAGTTTTTAATCGGCGAAGTTGCTTTTTTCTCAAAAATGTAACATCATATAAAAAACATACTATCAAAAGAAATTTATGAATAAATTTACTGATTTTTTCAACATATTTTGGGAATGGCTTGAGCCATCTCTAACCTTTATTTCCACAAATCAAATCTTAAGTGGTGCTGTTGCTACTCTTATTGCGGCTGTATTGATTTTTATATTCAAAGAATATATTAAACCGCCACCAAATTTTTCGGGCGTCTTTGAAGTTGAATGTAAAACACTAAAATCTGCGTATAATCCTTACTTGAATTTAAAAACGTTTTATACACTGACTTTAATATGTGACAACAATAATATTGAAGGGTTTATTGAGAAAACAAAAGACGTTGAAAACAATAATAATATAAGACCATACACTGGTAAGCATAGAAGTATTGGAGAGGTTCGAGGGGTGATTAAGAGAAATTACTTAAGGAAAAATCATGCCTCATTGAATATAAAAATGGAAGGTGAGTTAAGGAGTTATACCATTTTGCTGTATTTCCAAAAGGTGAATGCAGATGCTATGCATGGCAAATTTTGGTCCACCGCTGCAGATACATCAGGAGACGTGAAATGGCAGCGAAGCGCTTTTTGATTACCTTACTGTCATTGCCATACTTGCTATTGGCAGAAATGGTTTTTAAATTCAGGGTTAAAAGTATTATGGAAGATTATTATAAATGTATTGATTATATAAGGCTTAGTTCGATAAGTGAAAGATCTATATCTTTATCTTTAATTGATATATTAAGAGTGGCTGAGGATCATCGGCAACTATTACACAGGGGAGTTGATCCAGTTGCTATTTTAAGAACTATATATCTGAGATTATTTAAAAACATTCATCAAGGCGCAAGTACTATAGACCAACAGTTTGTTAGAACAATAACTAAGAGATATGAGAAAACAGTTCGAAGAAAAATAAGAGAGCAAATATTAGCCATTCTTATCAGGAAAGCAACAACAGCAGATGATATCTGCATAGCATATATATCCTGTTGCTACTTTGGCTATGGCACTTATGGGATAGCTAAACTTACCAAAGCTCATGCAAGCATTAGTGACTTTGACATAGCTGCACGGATTAAGTACCCATTCAGGAAAAACATTGATGACCTTACTGAAGGCAAATTTAATCGAAGGGCGCTATATCTTTCTCATCTATGTAAAGTAAACCCGGATAGGGCGTCGATTTTTTTACGAAAATAAATTAAAAATATCAGTCAATGAAAATTTTAAAAGTATGTATTTTTGAAATGTGTTGTGTATTTTCCATATGCTTCTGCTGATGCACGTTATTTTCCTATGATTTTAAAACTACTTGCAGTGGTTAGATTCTGTCTGGTTTGAACTAGGGGAAATTATAGAGATGCATTTGAAATTGTCATCTAAGATGAATGTTTATACAATTTTCATTTTTCAGTCATTTAATGATTATGTTTTGTTTCTATTATCTCCTGACCGACCGCCATCCACTGGAAGTGGCAGCTAAAAATTGCTTTTTTGACAGATATGTACATGTCCGGTTTTCGCTCACAGCAGACCTTTAGCTTAGATAGCCAGTCTACTCCGTGCCAGGCGTGGACATTTATATTATTTTATAAAATTATCTTTGGAGAGGGGTTTCTTCTGATGATGCTGACTAATAATTGAGAAACTGTTTATTAATAAGTTAACAACTACTAACGCGAGTTTTTAATTGTTATAATCGAATTTTAGTTATTATATCTTTGATAAAGGAATAAGATGAGCACTTGCATATATTGTGGTCAGGAAGGGAAAATGACTAGAGAACATATACTCCCGTCTTTCATCTATGAATATCAATATAGTACATCATCTGGGAAAACTATAGGATGGCAAGAAAAATCAAAAAAAATGATAAGTGGTGAGGCTAAAATAAAAGATGTTTGTTTTCATTGTAATAACGTAGTTCTATGTAATTTAGATGGTTATGTCAAAAATATGCTAGAGCGCTCTGGTTTCTTTACAGAGTGTTTTTTAAAAGAAAAAGTTAATATCGATTATAATTATAGCTTGCTTTCTCGCTGGCTACTTAAAGTTGCATTTAATTCATCTAGGGCTAGTGAGAAGAAATTGTCTTTTTTTGATAAATACAAAGATGTTATTTTGGGGTTGAGTTCTGACTTTTCAGACTTTGCAATTTCGGCTGGGTTGTTTAAACCATTAAAATTGACACCATCGGAAATGCTAAAATATGGCCATAACCTCAAAGCGCATCCTTCGGGATATGCGAATCCTTTCTTTGGTCGAATTTCATGGGGCGAATTCGAATCATCCGAATGCGCGGTGAAACAGATTGTAATTGGTGCCGCAATTTTTCATATTCTAGCTTTTAAAGGCGATTTGCATAGAAATCGAAAGAAAGCTTTAGTTAAGGAATATTTAGAAACTTGCAAAGGAATGACTCTCATTAGGAAAAATAAATCTAAAGTAGATGTAATGCAAACCCCCATAACCTTTCTTGACTCAATGAAGCATCATATGCAACGCCCAGAGGTTGAACCATACTTGAGAGAAATATCCCAAAATATCAATTAATTTTTGCTCACGCATTTTGATAATAGGAGCTATAGGATGTTTGTGCTTCATTCAAGGTCCGCTCCTCGCTCACAGCGGACATTTAAACTGGTCAATTTATCCGCACCGAGCCAGAATCGGGCGTGGCTAAACAGTCTGAGTTGATCAATGGGGAAATAGATCAAATGCTTAGAGGCGGTGCCTGATGTCCAGACCTATCAAATAGGCTTGCTCCTATCACCATTCCTCACGCCTTGCCGGTGAATCAAACTCCTTTTCTACAAAATTCGTAGGCTTTGTATAAGTTGAAAGAGGTGCAGAACTGAGCGAAATCTCCACCCCTAAAATATTTAACACTTTGTATAGACGCTCAAAACTTGCTTTTGAAGGATTTGCTTCAAGGCGAGCATAAGTCTGCTGAGTTACACCCAACATGGCAGATAATTCTCTTTGAGTTAATCCTTTTGATTTACGAAAACCAATTAAAAGTGGACGTAACTGGCTTAGAAGTCTAACGGGAAAAATAGTATCCATAAATACGTGGCCATATCGATTTCTTCATAATAAATTCAATCCTCGTAAAAAACAGCCTGTAAGGTGTTTTATTACTTTACAGTTTAAAAGGTGTAAGGATGAACTCGTTGTTTAACTAGTACTACTTGAATTTTAAAGGTTGCATCTCGCTCTGGCTGGAATTATATTTATTAAGGACTAACATATAGTGGTGTACGCTGTTAACCTCATTGTAATGAGGCTGTTCAGGGTATGAAGAGAGAGGGAGGACTCTGCTTCGCCCTCTCTCTTTCATGAACTTATTTAACTTTAAATGTTTTTTAAAAGTCATTGCTTCATTGCAATGGTTTTATTAAAAATCCCAATCAATGTGTTTATTTTTTCATTTATCTTAATTTGCTTTTTCTCTTGTTCGAGAGAAAGTTTCCTGAATTCATTTTCCCTGCTCGGCACGGCAATTATCAATTCTTCATAAATCTCCTTTGCTCCTGATACTTTTTCCAACTCGCTGCTGTATTTTTCAATAAGAGTTCTTATTTGAATGTTTACATTGCTATGTTCATGACTGGTAGCACTTGAAATAAATTGACAGGGGCTTTTTTTGGGTGCCTCAATTAACTCTACGTTTTCCTTTACGACATTGAATTCAGATGTAGCTGAGTATAAATATTGATACGCACCTAATTTTCTTACTTTATTTAACAATCGCTTTCTAACCAGACCTTGAATTTGGTTATAAGCAAAAGCTTTTGCCTTTAAATAATTTTTCGGAAGTGAAAATCGCTCGATAAGAATTTTTGCTACTTCGTTACTGGTGAAGTTATCTTTGCCAATATAGATGATTGCAGAAAATATGTACGACTCAGGGTTGGTTACTCTACTATTCATATCACTAGAAAAAGGCTGTTAACTTAGGATTGCTAAGTATACAACAATGACAGATACTTAGACAATCTAAGCATCCGAGGCCGATGAAGATGATTCAGTGTCAGAAAAAAACCCGATACCAGAACGACTTAAAGAAGCGAGATGCAGGGCGGGACTATCACAGCGCTCTCTGGGGCTACTTATTGGCTTTGATCCCGCATCGGCTAGTAGTCGTATGAATCACTATGAGAAAGGGCGCCATGTCCCCGACATTGATACGCTTCGACGGATGGCGGCAGAGTTAAACGTGCCGTTGAACTACTTTTTTTGTGATGATCAGACGACAGCAGAACTTGCATTACTCATATCCCGAATGACAGAGGAAGAGCGAAGTAAACTTATCGAAGCACTCAAAACGTCTTCAGGTGACAACACTGCTGACAAAAAATGATGTTGTACAAACGCCTACTAAACTTTTTGAAGGTAACAAAAGTGCAGTGCAATAAACCAAGCAGGGCATTACAGTAGTAGACGCCCTCTGAGAAAATGGACTCTAATGAGTGGGCGTTGAAAGTTGCAATGCTCATCTTTCGAATAGAGCAAGGTGTTTATTCATGAGTTCGTAGTGCGAATATACCGCTATATCTATCATTGATCTTTTTTCCTTTTGTGTAATTCCATGATCAAATGCGGAGCAAGAAGGCTTTCTACCGGTATAACCGTATTGACTTTTACCGCTTTGACAATTTCAATCAATGACAAGGTATTCTGAGCTAGTTGTTCGCGAAGCTCTTTATTCTCTTCCTGTAACTGCTGATTACGACCAAGCAAGGCCTGACGAGTCTTACGGTTCACATACTGCTGTTTTTCTTTGGGACGAAGATTCAGAGGCGATAGTTGTTGATCGACATAGGCTGCAATAAGACGCCTTCGTTCAATGTTACTTAATGTACTTAAGCCACCATTAATGATTCCTTTTGATTTAAGTCTGGCATGTAAGTTTTTAGCTGAAATAGGCGATTTATCAAACCCTTCAATCAACATCAACTGGAGTTCATGCTCTATCTGAGTATCCAATTCTTTACCACGCATTAGTTTTCTTCCTCTTTGTTTTTATGGTGCTCAATGGCAAATAATTGAGCTAAAGTACGAATTTCACCTTCCACTTTTATCTCTCCAGACAGAATCTCTTGAGCAGAGAGAACTTGTAACAAGTTTGAGCGCCTGCGTAATTGCTCGCTTAAGGCATCCAGGTGAGTTAGATTTTCTTCGATATTGCCTTGTATTAACTGGTTGTCTGGAAGGGCCGCGATATACTGTTCAAAAGCGAGCGAAGCCTCGTTTAATGCCCGACCTTTTACTGCAATAGTTGAGTATTCATCAATACGACCTGTCAACGTGAAATGCTCACAGGGTTTCAATGCTTGGCACTTCATTCGATAAGGGCATCCCCACAAGTTAACGTCTCTCATGCAGGAGCCCAGTTTTAATGGATGCAATACCGCATGCCTTTGTACCATCTCAGACGCTTGTAATGGCCCTTTATTTTTACTGATTTCCTCGAACGCAGCGGCTATGTCTTCGAATAATCCATCCCCTGACGACGCTTCAATGAAACCAGCAACATCGTTACGATCATCAAAGGTATGCAAGTTTGCCTTTATGTTGGTTTCCAGAGTTTGGGTACTATTAAACGTCATTAAACCGCTTTGCTTTACCATATCGAGCGGTGAATCAACGTCAACAGCAGTAAATGCTGACTGCTCCGGTACGGTTGGAACTAAAGGGGTTAGAGAAGCTGCTTTTCGCCGTTCCTTGAGAGCCAGGTGCTGATAATGCTGATTTTGAGTAATATCAACACGCCCCATCAACATCGCTTGTAAGTGGTCTGAGATCTCTGCAATTGCGAGAAAAGTATTAATGTTGTGTCGAGGGATATGCGTGCGGAGCTGAGTAGGGCGGCCGTCATCTTCAAGCAACCTGTATTTGCTGAAAACAGATACATAGCCAGCAACGTTACCTAGAAATTTGTTTAGGCCGTTATTATTTAGTGGTAGTGGCGTGGCTTTTAGTTGCAATACTCTCTTGATAGTCAGTGATCCTTTGGGGAAAAGGAACAATAGCTCTTCATATTTAATCTCATATCTTTTGCCATTTTCTGCCCATGCATGAGTACAGGGAGTATTTGCACTGTTATCACCGAATTCACTTTTAAGAAAATGACTAAGATCAGACTTTGTAAAATATTTTTCTTTTTCATTACCTGATTTAAGGATGACTTTTGCCGGTATAAAGCCACGTTTCTCTAATGCTTTCGAAGCTTTATCACGTAAGCCTGCACGCCCCCGAAGCTCTGATGAGGACTGGACCATGTATTTTACAATATCATCAAGCTCAACGAGTTCACCGGTAATATCACTGATTGGCTTTGGTAAATAATCAGAAAATTTTTTTGATCGTAAATATTCGATATGTTTGCGAAACTCAGCTGTTAGTAACTTCACCGACTTAAATATATTTTCGACCAGAGGTACAGCTAAAGGCTCGACCCAATGCGTTCGTTCGCCAGCCCCCTTAACACCAACATAGCGTATGCCAAGAAAATAATCTGGCAATCCTTTATTCCGCAGACGTTTGCTGAGGTCAGAGTTATCTATATGTCGTTTGACCAAGGCATCCTGTCTGAGATTGAATGCCTCAACAGAACGGAATCCAGTGACGATCAGTAACAGAAGACAATTGAGGGCAATCTTTTCAGTACCGCTTTCAACTCGCTGGATTAACGACACGATATTGAGGAAACCTTTAATGGTAATCAGTGTATCTTCACCATCAGTGGAAGTATCATCCAGCTTGTCTTTTTCTTTTAGTGAGATTGTTTCCCGGGCTTTCCGGGTCAAATTAGTCTGATTGGTATAACAATCATCGGAAACATATTGCAATGTTACTAATGTGAAGGCGTGATGGTTTACTAATTTCTGAATCTTAACACAACGCCCCTTGTAGTTGGCTAGGTTGGTATCACCTGGCCGGGAAGCTGCACTCAGAGTATCCATTGCGCTACGTACGACATCTGTAGTCAGATAGATGGGATGTGTTTGCCCAGTTAACTTAATGAGAGCGCAGTACCATCGTTTCAAAATAATCAGCGTTGCGACAGCAACCGCAGAGGAAATACTGCGATTTCTCCCTCGATAGACGAGTACCAGCATCGCTTTCATGAACAACTGATAAGGCTCGGATACTGTATGGCGATCATCGATCCCTTTGAGCCGGTTAACCTCATCAAAACGTAATAAATTGGCCCCATTGCCACGTAACCAGCCGGAGCCTTTGATCCCACATATCCAGACAAAGCTATCCCATGATTCTGCAAAATCTGCTGCCAGATTCTCTTCGAACCAAGCTTTCTGTTCTATGATAAAAGTCTCAAAGTTCGCTATATTTTTTTTCATTTCCCACAACCTCTGACGTTATGCAAATGACAACGGGCAATCACTGACTTGATTTCTATTTGCGTCGTCTCGTGGATAGAAATTAGTGGATTGAGAGCATTACCAACACTATCTGATACTGCTATCAGCTCATCGACTTCTTTAGAGACGCTATTCAATACGCCCTGGTGATGGCCATCAAGGAAAGGGCGGTAATATAAGCAACCATAGCAGCAACGAACTTCACAGAAGGGGCATTCATCATCGGTTCTCGCACAGCCACCAATCTCATAGTGCAATCGATCACCAACCATACCAACCACGCGTCGACCTTCCCATTCTTCTGAATGAACTAGTTTCCCAGTAAGCATCATAGCCACCATGTTTTGCCACACAGGGTTAGAACCGAGTGCTTTAGCGCGGATCAATGCCAAGGCTGGGGTCGCACGGATGTAGTGCTTTGCTACAACCAGAGATGAATGGCCAAGAATGTGAGCAATTTCCTCTGCACTAGCGCCCTGCATTGCAAGTGAGTGACCAACGTTGTGGCGCAAATCAGTTGATGTTATTGAGGGTAGGGCGGCTTCACCGCACGATACGGCAAACTGGTAATCTTGTGGGCTAAAGGATAGAATCGTTTGGCTAATCGACTGAGAAACAAATTTAGGTGCTGATCTCCCCATATTAAACATTTTATCGGTAGGTAATAATCTGGCTTCATCTATATAATGCTTAACTAGTGCCCCGATTTCTGGCGGGAGCGCCAGAATCAACCGATCCGTAGTGACGTGCCTTTGTTTAGCATAAGGTAAAAGAACGCTATAACGAACCAGCCCTGTTGTCGTATTGCAAGTATCGATTCGAAAGTCACCAGCAGCCAATTTAGCTAACTGAACCGGACGACTACCTGTGACATAACTTAGCCCCAGAACAGTGGCATTGCGAAGGTCCACCAGATTGTATTTTCTGCCTCGTGAGATAGCGGCAGCCATTTCAAAAAGACCTTTGCTGATCATGTTCTTTTCAAATTGGTCAAGGATATTATCTATGTTTTGATATACATTCCAATCATTTGAATTAGGGCGAGGGATCAATTCAAGGTCTTCGTAGTCATCTAAAGTAAAACCCGGAAATTCATCTACACAAAGAATTTTCAGACCAAAAACAATACAAAAAAAATAAGTCGGCAATAAGTTTTCCTTTTCAAGGAAAGAACTTAACAATTTAAAGTTAAACATTCCTTGCTTCGAAGCATATTCAATTGCGTCTAGCCATGCGCGATGCACACGATAAATAGTCCCAGGAGATTTTGATGATGCATAACGGTATAATATATACTTAATTAGTTTAGTCGTGTAATCATCCGTTTTGAAATTAATGTGTGACTGGCTACCTGAGTAATGGAACACCCAATCATTAGTCTCTGCAAATATATTCTTGTCATCAAAAACATCAGCTGACCTTAAGTGGATTTTTGAAGGGATGTAGAGACTTGTTATTTGTATCATTTGTTCACGTGAAAAAAAGACATGCTTATCTTCACTTTCTATTGCTGGGATTTTATTCATTTGATAACCTCCCTAAACGCTTGATGTATCAATGAAAAAATTTCATCCTCTGAGGAGTCAGCGGCAATACGTCTGACATTGGAAAAATTAGCTCGCTCAGAAAGAAAACGCCGGGCATAGAATTCTGGCATGCGGCTATTATGACTCCATCCACCTAAAAGACGAAGCTCATCTTTAGCTTCACTCATCAGACCTGCAATAGCGAAATCAACTCCGGCAAGCTTGCAATTTCTCATAACAGACTGATATTTAGCAGCATAAATTCTCTTTAAGATCAAATAAGCCCATGTATGGCGAGTTACGTGTGGGGTTATGCTAACTACAGAATCAATACTTTTTTCATCACTGAATTGCGGGTACTCTTTTTTAAATACACAATCAATTTTTGAGAAAATATCATATATAGAGTGATATGATAGAGGAGGCAAGTTACTTTTTGTTGATGTGAATATGAAGTTATGAGAGGTATTTTTACTTATTTTATCAATGTATATTTTCAAGTGGTTGTAATCATTTATGTCTAACGCTAAAACTCGATGCGCCCATGAGTTTTTTAATGACGGCAATCGTTTTCTTGGATCTCTGACATCATCATCTACAGACGTCACTATGATACTGAATTGTCCGCCTTGGATGTTAGGTTTAATTGAGTGTTTTTCTAACAGGAGCAATTCACTTACTCGCAAACCATAATTCAAAAGAAGACGACAGATTAAATAATTTCTGAATTGAACTTCTCCAGCAGGGAAGGGATTAAGAGGATTTGGCTTGAAAGACGATTCTGGTCTAATAATCTCATAAAATCTCCTGACCATGTCTGCTGTAAGGCTATTAAAATGTTTATGTGAATGCTTTTGCTTGCTGGGTCGAAAATCAGAACGATAGGTCGACAAACGCTTGGATAATTGTAAAGCATAACGAGAAAGCTCTTTTGGGGTGCCATCCATATAACGAGGAGAAACGTAAGTATTGATCAGATAGTTTATAAAACGGCAGACTGCATGTACATGATTTATATTCGTATTGTGCTTGCTAATTACTGCATATCCGAGTGTAGGCAACATAAGCTTTCCTGATTCAAGATAATGAAGAAATGCTTCAAGCTCACTAACCGCAATCGAAGGATTGTATCCAGACAATTGGAAGCTCAAACAGAAAGTGACATCATGTTTTTGATACCAGTACTCATAAAAAAACTTTAGAGCCTGTAGCGTAGATGACTGCGTGGATTCGGAACGTGAAGCTAAGCGATCAATGAGAAAGAGAAGTGGAAACAGAAGCGGTAAGTTAGTAGTGGTGTCAACCAATGTCCAAAGTCGCCGGTTAGGAGCAACGCTCAACTGGTCAAGTACATACATCTGAGACATCCTCAGAGAGGTTCGTGGATATGAAGAAAATAGCTCTTAAACATAATGCCAGCAAACTAAAGATTAAGAGGGGGCTTAACCCTATGATTTTATGCGAGCCATCTAAGTTCATGAAGTAAGTTAACAATCAACATGATTTAACATAATATACATTATGCGCACCAATATAAACCAAGGAAGAATCCAGTCGTTGGCGGTCATGATTGTCATGCTCATTAACAATGACCAAACCCCATATCTCACTTACTACCGTATTCTCGGCTTAACCGTCCATGCAACCTCAACACATTGCTTTCAACTGCCGTCACCACGTTCTCCGGAAAATCTGTCGGTAATGAAGTCTTCACGTTATCCAGTGCTGCTGGAATCATTCTGGCAAAGTCACTCAGGATTTCATGCATCTGCACTTCCGGGAATCTCAGCACCTTTGCTGTCGCCAAAAAATGTCGCGGATAAATTTTATCGATTGCCGTTTTTTTGCCTTTGGATGCGTTAAGCCCCATTGCCAGTTTGAGATCGCTGATGTGTATTCCCGTACCGCCAAGGACCGGAAATGCTGAAATGATGTCGTAAAATGGCGTGAGTCGATAACTGCCGCCAGCCTGAATAAATACGGAGAAGTTTTTTGCATGACCGTCCGTTGCGCCAATCAACCACTGGAAGACCTGGAATTTCATAAAATCATAGCGATCTTTCAGCGCCTCGCTGGACCCCATCAAAAAAGCCATGATCCGCGCGATGCCTGGGCCTCCATCTGATTCATATTTCACCGATGAAGGTAAACCGAATGTCTGACACATATCCTCCTGTGGCAAGCGAAGTAAAACCGTTCGCTCAGCATTCCAACGCCTGTCAAAACGTTCGACCGCTAACGCGCGCACATTTCCCGCTTTAATGATTTCTGCGTCCGGAACATTCAACCCAAGTTCTTTCGCCAGCAGCAGACAGTAATACTCATTATCAACGCTTTGGCTGAGATCGAGCGTCGCATTGGGCTGCCTGATTTCGCCAATCGGTAATTTAATGATGTGCGTCGTCGGCGTTATTCCTTTCGGAATGCACCAGTCATTGCCTATTCTGAGCAGTGCTGTCTTCTCCTGTGCGCCAGCAACCGAGATGCGAAAGTCATTTTCTTCTCTAATCATGCCTAGCGGGATATCTGCTTTATAAGCCGTTAATACTTCTTCAAGTCTGGCTTCAGTAAGCTTTTCCCATGCCATTATCGGATGCGTTACGGTTTCGTCTTCGGGTATTAACGTCACGGCACCAACGCTGTCTCGCCCTATTTCTGACAATAAATCAAACGGTTGTCTGGATTTGGCATGATAACGTTTAACGATCCGGTCACGTACAATCGGGCTATCGGGTAACAGGTTATCGAAGAAGTTAAATACGGCATCAGAGGTGATATTCCCCCTCTGCAATGGCAGCGAAAGTGACAACGGTCTGGCATAACGGCTTGCTAACCACTCCGGTGCATACTTAAAGGTGTGCGCGCCGTTGGCTAACTTCGTTAACTCGCCTACCCGCTGGTTGTTCATCCAAGTGACAAGTTTAGGCATTACCACTCCAGATTTTGCTGTTCTGTTGATTCTGGCGAGGCATTTTTCGCGTCGCATAGCGTCATTGAGAGTTCAAGCGACTGTAAAATCTTAAAAAATGTCGTGAGCGTGGTATTGTCAGGGTTGTTTTCGAAATTGGAAATCGTCGCCTGCTTAATACCAATTTTTTTCGCCAGCTCGCTCTGCGTCCAGCCATTTTGCTGGCGAACCAGTTTCATTGCATTCGCCAATTGCGTTGGGCTATAGATCTTCTGAAAGCTCATCATGTCATACGTCCACAGCAAGTTTATCCGCTTAAGGGGATATTATAAGTTTTATCCTTTAGTGAGGATAAGTCAATCTGGAAACACATCTTATCCGCTCTACGGGATAAACGCTGCGATATCCGCGATCGCGGATAAAAAGGAGGATTTAAATAAGGCGTTGATGCGCCGTTTGAAGTCGGCAATATTAAGCCGCATGCCATCTCGACATGCGGCTTATACGGTTTACCAGCTATATTTCACTTCCAGCATGCCCTGAGTATCGCTATAGCCTTTATCACCTAGTTGCACACCGACATTCCCCCACAGGCTAAGGTTGTTATTTACTTTCGCCTCAACCCCGGTACGTACTTCACCGAGATTACGCGCACCTTCACGGCCTACGGTTTGACCATTCATCTTCACGGCGTAGACTTTGCTATTGTTGATCCAGTTCGCTTCAATGTAAGGCTGGAACTCACGCTGTTTACCATCGTCACGCTGGTGATGGCTGTTCAGGTAGGTTTTCACCCCAAGTCGCGTTTGCACATTTCCGTCGCCTTCCGTTTCAATGCGCGTTCCGTCTTTCCGGGTATGGTCGGAATCTTTCACACCCATCCAGGTGATTTGCGCCTGTGGCTGGACGTACCAGGTATTCAGCGTCCCTTCGCTGCCGCTAAATGTTCCCGCTTCAAAGGTATACCCACCCTCAACAGAGGCCGTCACACCGCGAGAATCATAGTCGTCAGCAGAACGGTTATCGGAACTGACGCTGTTATCAAACCAGTTATACAGCGCCCAGCTGTCAACATAAGCGCCGGTCTTATTCGCATCGTTCTGATACCAGGTCGCGTACAGCCCAGCGCTGTAACCGCTGATGCGCCCATCCGATTTATAACCCACACGATTACTCTGAGTATTACTGTGCTGATTGGCGTAGCCTGCCATCACGCCAAGATGCCAGCGATCCTGCGCGTTGCTACTCCACTGCGCCAAATCGCCGCCTAGCTGCAATACATAGCGGTTAGCCTGAGTATTTAGCTGACCGTCACCGGCCCTTGAACGTTCGTGCCCTCCGACATGACGCATCCACATACTGCTTGCCGACCCCTGAGAATGCAGTGAATCTGTATACTGCGGCTCACCCAGACGGTCGTGTAAACGATGGCTAAACAGCGAGTTGGCTGCGGCAATGTTGCTGATATAGCTTCCGGCCTCCGGGCGATAAACTGATGGGCCTTCCGGATCCACAACAGGGGGATTATTGATGGGATCGGGTGTATCCGCTGGCGTTACGCCGTCCCATTTACTGGTCAGATACCAGTTTTTCTCGTCATTCCCCTTCCCTTTAGCCAGCGTGTAGACGTAAGCCCCAGCTTCGACAGTTCCGGTGGTCAGCGCGAAGTTACCTGCAGAATTACCGCCAACCTCAATGAGTTCAATACCGTTGACCGTTTGTGCACCGACGCCGCCAATGTTATCAACCCGAACGCGAGTGTTCCCTTGGGTATCGCCTTTCACGTTCATCTTATCGGTGGGCGAATTATCGCCGCCCAGCGTCGCGTTGAACGTCATCAGGCCATTGTTTCCGGTATAGTTGCCGTTAACGGTCAGTACATTCCCCGGTTTCCCCCCTTCGCTATTCATTTGAACCGTGCCGCCATTCTCCAGGTTGCCGCCGATAGTGGTTTTAGCGACACGCAGTGCCCCCCCAGGCATAACGTTCATATCACCTGCAGTGGTGACATTTCCCGACATCACACCGCTGTTATGGATATTAATGTGTTGACTTGCCATATTAATGGCAGAGTCGGAACCGAAAGCAATTTCCCCCCCCACGATATCCGTCGTACCCTGATACGCCGCGGAATCGTTGTTAAGAGTCAGGATCCCGGTACCCAGTTTTGTCACATCACCGCTACCGCTGATACTGTGCGTCATCGCCCAGCTACGCTCAGTGGAGATGGTGAGCAGGCCATTATTGATAACGGAAGCATCACCCAGGTTTTTCTGCTCGTTGACGCTGAGCGCGCTGCCTGTATCAATGTTGAATTGCCCCACAAAGCGGCTATTATCGCCATCCAACTCTACATCTGTCCTGGCGGTTGCGCTCACGATACCCTTCCCGCTTATGCTATTACGCAGTTCGCCAGTCACGTTTTTTAGCGTTAACAGACCGTCATTGGCAATATTTCCTCTGCCTAACCCCTGAGTATTATCGAGGCTGACTTCCGCATTTGGGCTAATGCTGGTTAACGCATTGTAGCGTGCATTAAGCCCCTCGATAGCCAGCGTTCCCCCTGTAACATTCAGGTTTCCGCCACCTGTCAGTTCACCCTGACTGATCCCACCTTTATTTACCGTCAGCGCCCCCTCTTTGAACAAAACAGTCGAACCCATCTGCCCGGTGAATGTCTCTACCGTCTGCGTCGATCCATTAAGATCGACGATGGCCGCGTTGCTGATGTTCAGTTCCCGGGTGTTGCCAAGTGCACCATCCGCATCGGTACGTAATGTCCCCATCTGAACGTAGGTTGCCCCCTGATAGTCGTTCTGACCGTTGGAAAGCGAAACCTGTCGCACCGTATTGATTGCCAGATCCCCTTCACCACCGATTTTTGCCGACATATCGGCCGTTGCGCCATAGGCTCCGCCATGTTCGGCTAACGTCAGCTTTTGCCCACCATGGATGTTCAGCGCTTTCAGCCCATAGTTAACGTACAAACCATTACCTGGTGCGGTCGTGAGGCGGAATCCATAATCACCCTCGGCGACCACCGTTCCGTTTTGCGCAATGTGTAACGTTTTGTCCGCTTCCACCTCGTCGCCCTGTAAATCACGTAACGTTAATGAGCCACCCGACCCAATAACCGTTTGCGCCTTCACCAGTTGAACGCCGACATGGCTATCGTCGTGTTCCAGCAAATTGAGCGTCGTCAGAGGGTTATTCGCCATGGGATCATTCCACGGTTTAGGCACGTCGATAAGCACGTCGCCCGTCCCGTTTACCTGATAGTTACGGCCTTTCCAGGTGTAGTCACCCGCGCCGACAACCAGCGTATCGACGCTGATATATCCCTCCGCGAGCGTCGCAGCAGGAATATCCGTATCGAAAATGATGGTACCTCCATTCATGGCCAGTCCACCAATGGATTGCTCTCCAACTTTTACCGATGTGGTATTTTCACTGTCAGACTGCAACATCGCGTGAGTAAGCGCAGCGGTGTTGTCGCGTTCCAGAGTGAAGGTACTGTCTTTCAGTTGGGCAACACCGGCGAATTCAGTCCCTGTTGCATGGGTAAAGCCAAACATCTTGTCGGAGGATGACAGCTGCACTCGCATCAAGCCATCGCCTTTGAGCGCATTGGTCAGCGTGTAATCTCCTGCACTGTTCGTTGATGCGAGAATGTCGAGCGTACCGGGGTTTGCAATGGTTACTTCACTCGACCCCATGCCCGTTACCCCATCTGCCGTATGAGACGCAATGGTCAGGAGGCTGTCATTGACCAGCGTTTTACCGCTATAAGTATTCCCTGCATTGAACACCGTATGGCCTGCATCATGGATCACTTTTCCGTCTTTATCGTCACCTGTAATCAGCATATCGACCTGGTAGCCGGCATCACTGTTATTGGTATGATTAAAGACAAAAACGCCTTCGCCAAGACCAAACTCCACTTTCGTCGCATTGGTGATAAATCCGGCATCTGCCGCCGCCTCACCGTGAGCAGCACCAATGTTTAGCGTTCCTACAGCAGGCTCAAAAACACCTAAGTAAACTTCTCCACCTTCGACATTCAGCGTACCGTTATTCGTCAGGGTTAACGTACCCGTACCAGATGTCCCTACGTACATATTGAATGTTTCAAGAAGAGAGTTCTGCCCATCCACCCTCACGTCGCCCTTACTTTTGTCATTGAGAGCTATCTGTGTATCACGCGCTTTAACTATACCTCCGGTGGTAATATTCAGTTCACCCGTGCCTAATACACCGACCTGTAGCAATTGTGCGTTAGTAGATGATGTCTTTAAATTCCAGAGACTGTCCGTTGAAATATTAACTATCCCCTTACCGGAGGCATTTCCTCCGATAAATCCATAGCCCGTTGAATTAAGGGTGGCACCATTACTGACATTTACGATACCGCTACCAAAATTACCGACATTGATACCCACAGTATCGAACGATGATGTCGCATCCATCAGGTTCAGTGTGCCGATACCGCTTGCTTTATCGCCCAAAAAAGTAATATTTTGCGATACGAACTTACCGCCATCGCTAATATTGAGGTTTCCGACGCCCGCAACACCAATGGTGGTATAGACATTCTTATTGACCTCCCACATTCCCCCTGTGGTGATGCTGACATTCCCGACGCCGGTTTCTCCATAACCGAGTGAACTTCCTCCGTTGCTGACAACAAGCCCCTGATTACTGATATTCATTTCGCCGTGGCCGTCATAACCAAGATTAGTTCCGAGATTAGTGATAACGGAGTTCTTATCCTTAACAGTAATGTTGCCTGTGCCTGTTTCTTTCATCCCCGCAGTGATAATTCCCGAATCTACTTTGCCTTCACTCGAGACATTAAGTTCACCGTCGCCAGCATCACCGATATAGATATAGCGGAAAGCTTCGCCCGTTCCGAGGAAATTCCAATGCCCTTTATCGGTCACGTTGACGACACCGTGGGAACCGTCCTGAACGCCCACCAATGAATATTCTTTGTTATTAATCAGTCCATTATTGGAAATATTGACTGTGCCATTACCGAAATATCCATTATAGAGTCTGCGTACCGTGATGACAGAGTCTTGATCCTGCACATTCAGGGTTCCGATACCGGTGGCATTGCCACCGATAATCGTATTTTCAGCCGTAACCAACCCCCCCTCGCGAATAGTCGCCTCCCCAGTTCCTTGATTACCAATTTGAAATTCAATTGAGGAATCATTATTTTTTATTAGCCACTCGCCACCCTTTTCAACGACAACCTGGCCATTACTGCCCGCCTGATAGCCTAAAATGGCGACGATTGAACTCGTGACGTAACCCTTATCCGTAATATTTAATGAACCTGTGCCATAGCTACCTATTTCGAATAATTCGGTCGTCAGAACAGAGTCCTCTCCCTCAACATTGACCGTCCCGACGCCTCCTGTCGAAGAACCTAATCTTAAATAGCCTCCATCGACGTGACCCTTCTGTTTAATATTCAGCGTCCCCGTTCCGGATTGACCCACATTTAAAGGCCTTGCATTATTTCCGCTATCATACAATCGCCAGGTGCCACCCAAAACATTAACGGTGCCCTCTGAGTCCTCATTAGCGCCAATGACGCTGGTAGTAATAGTGGTTAAGGAGGCATTACCGCCAGCCAAAATATTAAGCACTCCAGTGCCATACCAGCCAACCAGGTAGGCATCATAAGCAACATCAGTATCAATATTGGTAATCTGATCATTATCAACTTCCAGACTTGCACCAGACGCTGAACCGCTTAGTGCCAGCAAAACACCCAGCGTCAATCTACTGAATTTCGTTGTCAGTCCAGAGGATTTACGCAAATTAACCGTCGATGTTTTACCTGCCCTGCGAGTTAATTCCGAGCAGGCCTGAAATACCTGTAGAGTGCAATTCCATATCACGCGATAGATTCTATTCATATAAACGCTCCATATACAAACAATACAGCCACGAAAGAGATGAGTCGTCAGACATTAAAAATGAAACTTATTAAATTGTCAGAGGTCTGTATTGAGTGTTAGTTGGAGGTGGGAAGGTGTCAATTTGGCTAATTTGCTAATGCTTTCGAATTGATAGATTAAAAATTGCATAGTTCTTATTTTATTTAAATATGAACTATGAGTTATTGTTGCTTAATAAGAAAACTGTTTCTTTCAATAGGAAAATTATCATCATCATATTTAACAAAGAATAGCACTAATTGCTAAAAATCGAAGTTTATTAAACCCCTTTTGCATCCATTAGTGTCTTTAGGAATATTCGCTATAAAATAAGGGTTGTGCTTAATGCTTTAAGAAAAATAGCAATTTTCCCTTGAATATAGTACTGGTGATGGAACGATGAATCTGCAAGCTGGCTTTTAACAAGCCAGCTCTAAAAGAAGGGAAATAAGAATAACTATACTCAAAAACTAACAGCCACGGTCATCATGATGTGGCTGTCAATGAAACTATAACCCAGGCGCTTTCCATAACGACGTCGTCAGTCCATGATCAACCAGCCCCAGCTGATCCTGATAAACTGCCTGCCACTTATCGCGTGAATCCTGATAAAGTTCATGCTTTTCCGGGTCTGGTGTGTGCGTCCGTTCCCAGCGAACCAGGCGTTCTCCGGTTTCTGCCATTGATGAAAAAATTCCGGCACCGACGCCAGCTGCAATGGCACATCCTAATGCAGTGGCTTCTTTGACCACCGGAATATTGACGGGTAATCCCGAGACATCAGCGAGAATTTGACTCCATAATTTCCCTTTTGAACCTCCGCCTGCAAAGACTAACGATGAAGGATGAATATTCGAGAAATCAGCAATTTGCTGCAAGTTACACGCTGATACAATCGCCGCATTTTCTTCCAGCGCACGGAACAATGTCGCTTTGTTACATTTATCCGGGTCAATGGACAAGTTAATAAAGGAAGGCGCAGCGTGATACCAGGTTTTAAAGCGCATTCTGTCGGAGAAGATCGGCATTACGCCCCACGACCCAGGCGGCACCCGACTGGCCATCTCTTCCAGCAGCGTATAGGTGTCGATGCCTAAACGTTCGGCAATCAGTTTTTCTTCGGCACAGAAAGCATCGCGGAACCAGCGCATGGTGAGTCCGGTAAAAAAGCTTATAGATTCAGCTTGTACCATGCCAGGAATAACATGAGGATTAACGCGCACGTTCATTTCTGGGTCTGTCACCGGCGCGGCTAAATTTACAACTTGCTGCCAGAATGTGCCGCCAAGAACCGCGGTTTGTGCCGGACGCACAACGCCTAACCCAAGGCAACCAAGCTGCACGTCGCCTCCTCCAACGACCACCGGAGTGCCCGCCTTCAGACCGCAGAGTTCCGCCGCTTGTGAACTTACCACGCCCAGCAATGTGCCGGTTTCTTTGACAGGAGAAAGAATATCGGCACGTAGGCCAGCCATATCCAGCAATGCAGGTTTCCAGTCACGGGTGGTTAGATCAAGAAGTCCCGTGGTGCCAGCGTTAGAGGGATCCACCGCCAGTTCGCCGCTGAGCATATAGGCCAGCCAGTCGCTGATCATGGTGATGGTTGATGCCTGACGGTAAATATCGGAACGATGGTGCGCCAGCCAAAGTAATCTGGGGATGGCACTTAAAGCCAGTGTTTGTCCGGTCGCGCGATAAACTTCGTTTTCAAAGGTATTGTTGTGCAGTTCTTTAAGTTCGCTAACTTCGCGTGCCGCTCTGGCATCCACATTGGCGCAGGCCCAGATCGGGGCTCCTTCATTATTATATAAAACAATGCCTTCACGCATCGAACATGCCGAAACGGCAGCGATATACTCCGGGGCTATGCCGGCGTTGTGCAGCGCCTGGCGCATACACTCACACGCCAGTTGCCAGTTTTTGTTGAGATCAAATTCCATAGAACCAGGAACGTCCGGTACTGCCAGATGCCGCCACTCCGCCTGTCCCACTGCTATTTGATTGCCTTCCAGGTCGAATATCACAGCCCGAATACTTCCGGTGCCTGCATCCAGCGCCATCAGGTAGTACTTTGATTCTGAAAGGGTAAAGAGTCGAGCCATTAGATTATCCTCGGCTTATGCGTTCTGTCTGTTCCTCTATACGTTCTCCATCATTCCCGGTAATAAGGTCATGCAAATTTAACTACGTAAAATCGCCGCTGCTGTGTCCTGATCGGTAACCAGTGCGTTGATATAACCGCCTTTCATTGCAGCGGCAATTGCTTCGGCTTTATTTTCTCCCCCTGCCACGCCAACCCGGACGGGTATGGTCTTCAGCGCGCTTAAAGGTAAGCCAATCAGTTCGTTATGTATTTTGATATTCGTGACAACGTCACCTTTTGCATCAAAAAAGTAGCCTAAAATGTCGCCAACCGCCCCTTTTCGGCCAATCATTAACTGTTCGCCCTGGCTGATATAACCGGAGCGAATGATTGTCGCATCGTCCTGTTGACTCACAGCACCAATGCCGACAATCGCCACATCCGCTGCTTGCGCGGCTAACAGAACATCTTTGACGCAATTTTCATTTTTTAGCGTACGGGCAATGTCAGCGGAGGATGCCCGCAACGGAGCCGGAATAATATTCACACTGCACGCCGCGTTAAGCTGCCCGATTCCCGTCATATAAGAACCGACGCCACCGGAGAGCGTGACCAGGCGAATTTGCTGTGACGAAATAAAACCACTTAAGCGTTGCAGCGTATTCATGGTTGCCTCGCCAAAACCAATCGCCAGCATCTGTTGTGGTTGAAGTAAACTCATCAACATATGCGCCGCGCCTATCCCCAGTCGCCCACCGACATCAGCATCCGCAAGCCCAGGGATCACCCGGACATGTTGCAGCGAAAACTGACGACGTAATTGAGTTTCATATTCCAGACAGCCTTCAAAGCGAGAATTAATCTGTACGCGAATAATGCCGGACTGATGCCCTTTCTCCAGCAATCGCGACACTTTCAAACGTGTCAGGCCGAGACGATCGCTGATCTCGCTCTGGGTCAGCCCGTCGTGATAGTAAAACCACGCGATCCGCGCGACCTGTTCTTCTTCACACATTCCCTGTTCTGAAATTGCCGAATCGTTGATTGTCATAATTCATTCTTCACTTTGAACATATTTAAATCTTTAATGCAATTGTTCAGTTCTTGCTCATTTATATCTGTGATGGCAACCACAGTTTGACTCTACGAGCATGAACAAACGCAACCGTGAAAATCAAAATAGCATAAATTGTGATCTATTCGTCGGAAATATGTGCAATGTCCACCTAAGGTTATGAACAAATTAAAAGCAGAAATACATTTGTTCAAAACTCACCTGCAAAACTGAACGGGGGAAATATGCAAACGAGTGATACCCGCGCGTTACCGCTACTTTGCGCCCGCTCGGTTTATAAACAGTATTCAGGGGTCAATGTCCTGAAAGGCATCGATTTTACGTTGCATCAGGGGGAGGTCCACGCCCTGCTCGGCGGCAATGGTGCCGGTAAATCGACGTTAATGAAGATTATTGCCGGTATTACCCCTGCTGATAGCGGTACGCTGGAGATTGAGGGCAACAACTACGTCAGATTAACGCCAGTTCATGCTCATCAGCTGGGTATTTATCTCGTTCCCCAGGAACCGCTGCTTTTCCCAAGCCTGTCGATAAAAGAAAACATCCTGTTTGGGCTGGCAAAAAAACAGCTCTCCATGCAGAAAATGAAGAACTTGCTGGCGGCGCTGGGCTGCCAGTTTGATCTGCATAGTCTGGCAGGATCGCTGGATGTCGCCGATCGCCAAATGGTGGAAATCCTCCGCGGGCTGATGCGCGACTCGCGGATTCTGATCCTCGATGAACCTACCGCCTCGCTTACCCCTGCGGAAACCGAACGCTTGTTTAGTCGCTTGCAAGAGCTGCTTGCTACTGGCGTGGGTATTGTTTTTATCTCGCATAAGCTGCCGGAAATTCGCCAGATTGCCGATCGAATTAGCGTGATGCGCGACGGAACCATCGCCTTAAGCGGCAAAACCAGCGAACTGTCTACCGACGACATTATTCAGGCCATCACCCCAGCGGTACGGGAAAAATCGCTCTCTGCCAGCCAAAAATTATGGCTGGAGTTACCTGGTAACCGCCCACAACATGCCGCCGGAACGCCGGTGCTGACACTGGAAAATCTGACCGGCGAAGGTTTCAGGAATGTCAGCCTGACGCTCAATGCCGGAGAAATTCTGGGCCTGGCTGGGCTGGTGGGGGCCGGACGCACAGAACTGGCCGAGACGCTCTATGGTCTGCGTACTTTGCGTGGCGGACGCATTATGCTGAATGGTAAAGAGATCAATAAATTATCCACTGGAGAACGTTTACTGCGCGGTCTGGTTTATCTGCCGGAAGATCGCCAGTCATCCGGACTGAATCTCGATGCTTCGCTGGCCTGGAACGTCTGCGCCCTTACTCATAACCTTCGTGGATTCTGGGCGAAAACCGCGAAAGATAATGCCACCCTGGAACGTTATCGTCGGGCGCTGAATATTAAATTCAACCAACCGGAACAAGCTGCACGGACATTATCCGGTGGCAACCAGCAAAAAATCCTCATTGCCAAATGCCTGGAAGCTTCGCCGCAAGTATTGATTGTCGATGAGCCGACGCGCGGCGTGGATGTCTCGGCCCGTAATGATATCTACCAGCTGTTGCGCAGCATCGCCGCACAAAATGTGGCTGTGCTGCTTATCTCCTCCGACCTGGAAGAGATCGAACTGATGGCAGATCGTGTGTATGTGATGCATCAGGGCGAAATTACCCACTCTGCACTGACCGAGCGCGATATTAATGTCGAGACTATTATGCGCGTTGCCTTCGGCGATAGTCAGCGTCAGGAGGCGTCATGCTGAAGTTTATTCAGAACAACCGTGAAATCACGGCACTGCTGGCGGTGGTGCTGCTGTTTGTATTACCCGGTTTTCTCGACCGCCAGTATTTAAGTGTGCAAACGCTGACCATGGTTTATAGCAGCGCGCAAATCCTGATCCTGCTGGCAATGGGCGCGACGCTGGTAATGCTTACGCGCAATATTGATGTTTCAGTGGGTTCGATTACCGGAATGTGCGCGGTGCTGTTGGGGATGTTACTGAACGCAGGATATTCACTACCTGTTGCTTGTGTCGCGACTTTACTGCTTGGTTTGCTCGCGGGATTTTTCAACGGTGTCCTGGTCGCGTGGCTAAAGATCCCTGCCATTGTTGCCACCCTTGGCACGTTAGGGTTGTACAGAGGCATCATGTTGCTGTGGACTGGCGGCAAATGGATTGAAGGGTTACCCGCCGAACTGAAACAGCTCTCCGCCCCGCTGCTGCTTGGCGTTTCAGCAATTGGTTGGTTGACGATAATTCTGGTGGCATTTATGGCCTGGCTGCTGGCAAAGACGGCGTTTGGACGCAGTTTTTATGCCACGGGCGATAATTTACAGGGCGCTCGTCAACTGGGCGTTCGTACTGAAGCCATTCGCATTGTGGCATTTTCGTTGAACGGCTGCATGGCGGCACTGGCGGGAATTGTGTTTGCTTCGCAGATTGGTTTTATCCCCAACCAGACCGGTACCGGGCTGGAGATGAAAGCAATTGCAGCCTGCGTGCTGGGCGGCATTAGTTTGCTCGGTGGTTCCGGTGCGATCATTGGTGCGGTACTCGGCGCATGGTTCCTGACGCAGATCGATAGCGTACTGGTGCTGTTGCGCATTCCGGCATGGTGGAATGATTTTATCGCGGGTCTGGTTCTGCTGGCGGTGCTGGTGTTTGATGGACGCCTGCGTTGTGCGCTGGAACGTAATCTACGGCGGCAAAAATATGCCCGCTTTATGACGCCACCGCCATCCGTTAAACCCGCTTCGTCAGGTAAAAAACGGGAGGCCGCATAATGCGTATTCGCTACGGTTGGGAACTGGCTCTTGCCGCACTGCTCGTTATTGAGATTGTCGCATTTGGTGCAATTAACCCGCGAATGTTAGATCTCAATATGTTGCTGTTCAGCACCAGTGACTTTATCTGCATTGGCATTGTCGCCCTACCGCTAACGATGGTGATTGTCAGTGGCGGGATCGATATTTCGTTTGGTTCGACCATCGGCCTCTGCGCCATTGCATTGGGCGTACTGTTTCAAAGTGGTGTGCCGATGCCGCTGGCGATACTCCTGACCTTACTGCTCGGCGCATTGTGCGGGCTGATCAACGCCGGATTAATTATCTATACCAAAGTTAACCCGCTGGTGATTACGCTTGGCACGCTGTATCTGTTTGCCGGAAGCGCTCTGCTGCTTTCCGGTATGGCCGGAGCGACGGGGTACGAAGGTATTGGTGGATTCCCGATGGCGTTTACAGATTTCGCTAACCTGGATGTGCTGGGACTCCCCGTTCCGCTGATTATCTTCCTGATATGTCTCCTCGTTTTCTGGCTCTGGCTGCATAAAACCCATGCCGGACGTAATGTGTTTTTGATTGGGCAAAGCCCGCGCGTGGCGCTTTATAGCGCGATTCCAGTTAACCGTACCTTATGTGCGCTCTATGCCATGACGGGGCTGGCGTCTGCGGTCGCCGCTGTGCTGCTGGTATCGTATTTTGGTTCAGCACGTTCCGATCTCGGTGCGTCGTTTCTGATGCCCGCCATCACCGCCGTGGTGCTTGGCGGGGCCAATATTTATGGTGGTTCCGGTTCCATTATCGGCACCGCCATTGCGGTTTTATTAGTGGGATATTTGCAACAAGGTTTGCAAATGGCAGGAGTGCCAAATCAGGTGTCCAGCGCCCTTTCCGGTGCGCTACTTATCGTCGTTGTCGTAGGTCGTTCCGTTAGCCTGCATCGCCAGCAAATTAAAGAGTGGCTGGCGCGTCGGGCCAATAACCCATTGCCATAAAGGATATCTTCATGACACTTCATCGCTTTAAGAAAATCGCCTTACTTAGCGCTCTTGGCATTGCCGCAATCTCTATGAATGTGCAGGCCGCAGAGCGTATTGCATTTATTCCCAAACTGGTTGGCGTGGGATTTTTTACCAGCGGTGGCAACGGCGCACAACAAGCGGGTAAAGAGCTGGGCGTTGATGTGACCTACGACGGGCCGACAGAACCCAGTGTTTCTGGTCAGGTACAGTTGATTAATAACTTCGTCAATCAAGGTTATAACGCCATTATCGTTTCTGCGGTTTCGCCTGATGGCTTGTGTCCGGCACTGAAACGCGCCATGCAACGTGGTGTGAGAGTGCTGACCTGGGACTCTGATACTAAACCGGAGTGCCGCTCTTACTACATTAATCAGGGAACGCCCGCCCAGTTAGGAGGTATGTTGGTGGATATGGCGGCGCGTCAGGTGAATAAAGACAAAGCCAAAGTCGCGTTTTTCTACTCAAGCCCCACCGTTACGGACCAAAACCAGTGGGTGAAAGAAGCGAAAGCGAAAATCGCCAAAGAGCATCCAGGCTGGGAAATTGTCACTACGCAGTTTGGCTATAACGATGCCACTAAATCGTTACAAACCGCAGAAGGAATATTAAAAGCGTATAGCGATCTCGACGCCATTATCGCCCCCGATGCCAACGCCCTGCCCGCTGCCGCACAAGCCGCAGAAAACTTGAAAAATGACAAAGTAGCGATTGTCGGATTCAGTACGCCAAATGTGATGCGCCCGTATGTAGAGCGCGGCACGGTGAAAGAATTTGGCCTGTGGGATGTGGTTCAGCAAGGCAAAATTTCAGTGTATGTCGCGGATGCATTATTGAAAAAAGGATCAATGAAAACGGGCGACAAGCTGGATATCAAGGGCGTAGGTCAGGTTGAAGTCTCGCCAAACAGCGTTCAGGGCTATGACTACGAAGCGGATGGTAATGGCATCGTACTGTTACCGGAGCGCGTGATATTCAACAAAGAGAATATCGGCAAATACGATTTCTGATGTGCATTACTTAACCGGAGTAAGTTATGGCAGATTTAGACGATATTAAAGATGGTAAAGATTTTCGTACCGATCAACCGCAAAAAAATATCCCTTTTACCCTGAAAGGTTGCGGTGCGCTGGATTGGGGAATGCAGTCACGCTTATCGCGGATATTTAATCCGAAAACGGGTAAAACCGTGATGCTGGCTTTTGACCATGGTTATTTTCAGGGACCGACTACCGGACTTGAACGCATTGATATAAATATCGCCCCGCTGTTTGAACATGCCGATGTATTAATGTGTACGCGCGGCATTTTGCGCAGCGTAGTTCCCCCTGCGACCAATAGGCCGGTGGTACTGCGGGCGTCAGGTGCGAACTCTATTCTGGCGGAATTAAGTAATGAAGCCGTGGCGTTATCGATGGATGACGCCGTGCGCCTGAACAGTTGCGCGGTGGCGGCGCAGGTTTATATCGGCAGCGAATATGAACATCAGTCGATCAAAAATATTATTCAGCTGGTTGATGCCGGAATGAAAGTGGGAATGCCGACCATGGCCGTGACTGGCGTGGGCAAAGATATGGTGCGCGATCAGCGTTATTTCTCGCTCGCGACTCGAATCGCCGCTGAAATGGGGGCGCAAATTATCAAAACCTATTATGTCGAAAAAGGTTTTGAACGGATTGTTGCCGGATGTCCGGTACCCATTGTTATTGCTGGCGGTAAAAAATTACCGGAGCGCGAGGCGCTGGAAATGTGCTGGCAGGCTATCGATCAGGGCGCTTCTGGTGTGGATATGGGGCGTAATATTTTCCAGTCTGACCATCCGGTGGCGATGATGAAAGCCGTACAGGCGGTGGTTCACCATAACGAAACGGCTGATCGGGCATATGAACTCTATCTGAGTGAAAAACAGTAACTGCGGATCTAAGGAGAAGAATTATGCACGTCACACTGGTTGAAATTAACGTTCATGAAGACAAGGTTGACGAGTTTATCGAAGTTTTTCGCCAGAACCACCTGGGCTCTGTACAGGAAGAAGGCAATTTGCGCTTCGATGTCTTACAGGACCCGGAAGTGAATTCGCGCTTTTATATCTACGAAGCCTATAAAGATGAAGACGCAGTGGCGTTCCATAAAACCACGCCCCACTACAAAACCTGTGTCGCGAAACTGGAATCTTTAATGACCGGGCCGCGTAAAAAACGTCTGTTCAATGGTTTGATGCCGTGAGGCGAATTTATCAATTTTATCTACAATTGGGGTAACGCGCTGACGGGAGTAAAAAAATGTCTGACTGGAACCCCTCTTTATATCTACACTTTTCCGCTGAACGATCGCGTCCGGCGGTGGAGCTGCTTGCCAGAGTGCCGCTGGAAAATGTCGAATATGTTGCCGATCTTGGCTGTGGCCCAGGTAACAGCACCGCCCTTCTACAACAACGTTGGCCTGCGGCCAGGATAACAGGCATCGACTCGTCTCCGGCGATGATTGCTGAAGCGCGCAGTGCTTTGCCAGACTGCCAGTTCGTGGAAGCAGACATCCGCAACTGGCAACCGGTACAGGCACTCGATCTGATTTTTGCTAATGCCTCACTGCAATGGCTGCCCGACCACTACGAATTGTTTCCTCATCTGGTTTCTTTACTTAATCCGCAGGGCGTGCTGGCAGTACAGATGCCAGATAACTGGCTGGAGCCGACCCATGTGCTCATGCGCGAAGTTGCCTGGGAACAAAACTACCCGGATCGCGGGCGTGAGCCGTTGGCTGGCGTTCATGCTTACTACGATATTTTGAGCGAAGCCGGATGTGAGGTCGATATCTGGCGAACCACCTACTATCACCAGATGCCGTCACACCAGGCGATTATCGATTGGGTGACTGCCACTGGATTACGTCCGTGGTTACAGGATCTGACCGAGAGCGAACAGCAGCTTTTTCTTAAGCGCTACCATCAGATGCTGGAAGAGCAGTATCCACTGCAAGAGAACGGACAGATACTGCTGGCATTTCCGCGTCTGTTTATTGTTGCCCGGCGTATGGAGTAAATATCACGTCAGCTGGTAATGACGATCGGGAAGAATTTTTGCTGGAATTTCGGCTTCATCGTTCATCTGTAACAGGTCAATTTCAATAGCGTTGCAGATGGCATCCAGTGGTAAATCATTGTTTTCAGTACCGAACGGATCTTCCAGTTCTTCCGCCAGACAATCCAGCGAAATAAAAGTGTAGGAAATCAGCACAGAGATAAAAGGCGTCATGTAATGCAGGTCCACGACCAGCGCGAACGGCAGCATGATACAAAACAGATAAACGGTACGATGCAAAATCAGGGTGTAGGCAAAGGGAATTGGCGTATAGGCAATGCGCTCGCATCCTGCCAGGACCGCTGAAATATCATTAAGCCGATCGTTGAGGCTAATAAACAGGATATCTGAAAGCTGTCCATTGCGGCGCTGAACCGCCAACCATTCTCCCATTATTAACAAGATACGGTTAGCTGGAGAGTTCGAAGCCAGTACACGCTGAAGATCTTCAGTCTTGAGATAATGAGCCAGCACTTCCGCCTGTGGCTGTTTGCGTAATGTCATGCGTAAACAGTGGGCGAAAGCGATTTGCAGCCGGGCAAACTCCCTTACACTTGCCGAATCCGGCAATGTCGTTTTTACCTCGCGCAGTAACGACCGTGAGGCAATCATCAACTGCCCCCAAAGTTTTCGCGCTTCAACGTAACGGGCGTACCCGGCATTATTACGAAAACCAAGAAAAATGGCGATGGCGACACCGAGAATGCTGAACGGTGCGAGGGTGAATTTGATGCCCAGATGCGTGTACCAGGGCAGCATGAAAATAACAGCGATAGAAAAGAGAAAATTGAGTAGTAAGCGCGAGGATATCTTGGATAATACTGAGCCGTGCCAGACAAAAATACGGCGCAGCCAGTGTTGTTGTGGACGAACAATCATGGTTATCTTCAGGCGTGGAAAAGTCGCCCTATTAAACGTGATTACGATCACATTCTCAAGACGCTACTTACAAATTACCTACAAGCTTACAACATTAGCAGGCGCTGCATGTGGCACCTGTTAATGATAAAGGCATATAGGATGTTGTAACTAATATGGTGAAATAAGAAACCCGGTCGAAACCGGGTTCAGAAGTAACGGTGTTATTAGCACAACGGACGTACAGCTTCGCGCATCCCTTTTTCGAGAATCGCATCCAGGTCATTAGCAACCTGCTCGACCAGACCAGGCACTTGCGTCAGGTCCTGCTCCCAGTGGTCTTTTTCTGCCAAAACAATCGCTACCAGTTCCTGGGTGCCGATAACACGGTCACGATGCTGGCTCCAGAGTTGCTGATAACGTTCCAGCCAGTGTGCATCGTCCTGTACCGGATATGTTTCGCCGTTACGCTCACCACGATAGAACGCAATCAATGCCGCTAATGCGAAAGTAAGGCGCGCCGGAAGTGTGCCGTTTGCCTTCTGCCCTGCCAGCAGCTGTGGCAGGATGCGGGTGCGGAACTTGGTCATACCGTTGAGCGCGATAGACAGCAGCTGATGCTTAATGTACGGGTTACGGAAACGCCCGGTGACTGCACTGGCGAAAGATTCCAGTTCATCACGAGGCAAATCCAGTACCGGAATAATTTCTTCGTAGATAGCTTTTTCAACGAATGCGCAAATTTCAGCATCGTTCATCGCTTCACCTACGGTATCCAGCCCTGCCTGGAACGCCACCGGCACCAGCGCGGTGTGCGCACCGTTGAGGATTGCCACTTTGCGTTCTTTGTACGGTTTAATATCGTCAACAATCAGCACGTTGAGCGGATATTTGTCCAGACGCAGTTCAGTCGCTAAGGATTTCGGTCCCTGAATCACAAACAGGTAAAAGTGTTCAGCGGTGTCGAGAAAACCATCGTGATAACCCAGTTCTTCTTCCAGTTTAGCCACTTCATCGCGCGGATAACCGGTAACGATACGGTCCACCAGCGTAGAACAGAAGCTGTTAGCCTGATCCAGCCATTGAATAAATGCTTCTGGCAGTGCCCACTCTTGCGCATAGCGCAGCACCAGTTCACGCAACGCGTCGCCATTGTAGTCAATCAACTCACACGGAATGATGATCCAACCTTTATCCAGCGCACCGTTGAAATGGCTAAAGCGTTCGAACAGCAGACGGGTCAGTTTTGCCGGATAGCTTACCGCTGGCGCGTCATCGAATTTATCGCCCGCATGGTAGCTGATACCCGCTTCGGTGGTGTTAGAGAAAACAAAGCGCATTTCCGGGTTGTGCGCCAGTTTCAGGAATTCATCGTATTCACTGTAGACGCTGATTTCACGATTAACCGAGCGAATCAGACGCGCGTCGCTGACCGCTTCCCCCTTCTCATTCAGGCCACGGATAATGGTGGTGTACAGACCATCCTGCGTGCTCAGTGACGGCGGGAATGAAGTTTCAATCGGACGAACAACGACCACGCCAGAATTCAGATCGGTGTGCTCATTCAGGAGATCGATTTGCCAGTCAACAAAGGCGCGCAGGAAGTTACCTTCACCAAACTGAATGATACGTTCTGGATACTGTGCACCGGGAAAATCGCGACGATTTAGTGTTTTCACAATGGGTTCCCTTCTGATTAGTCATACAACCTGTTTGAATTGGTACGACAGGTTAGCAAACTTTAATACGCCGAACCCCTGTTTTGATCAACTCCTGATGATTAATGAGCAGTTTTATGAGAAAAGTGTGGCGCGGATCATGGTTTAATCGAGGAAAAACGCCTTTTCCTGGATCATAAAGTGGTAGAACACATTGCATTCAAATCGCGCGTAATGAATAAAGATGTCAGACAACTTCCTCACCGTAACGCATAGTGCTGGTACGGTTGCGCCCATCTTTCTTCGAGCGATACAGACACGTATCGGCTTCGACCATCAATTTATTAAAGTCATCGGTCAGCGTTAGGTACGATGCGCGACCACTACCGACGCCAATACTTACCGTGAGATAAAGCGTTTTTTGTTGCCAGGTGAATGGTTGCAGTTCAACGCCTTTACGGATTTTTTCCGCCATTAGCAGACCATCGACAGGATTCACCGACGGCACTGCAACAGCAAATTCTTCGCCGCCCATTCGCGCCACCAGCCCCTTATCACCGACAATCTTCTGAATATGCCGGGCAAACACGCTTAACACTTTATCGCCACATTCATGTCCATAGTTATCGTTAATGCTTTTGAAATAGTCGATATCAAGCAGCATGACAGTCAGATGTTGTGTCTGTTTCAGCGATGGACTTTTCAGCGCCTCATAAAGACCGGACCGTGAGTAAACCTGAGTCAGAAAATCAAAGTCGGCTCGCAGCGCAACTTGCTTCATTAGCGAATTGATCGCTGCCACGCTAAAAGAAACCATAATTGGGCATATCGCCATCGTGGCAATACCGAGACGTGCGGAGAACATTTGCGGAATGGAGAACGGCGAACCGACCGAGATATCAATCACCGAATTTGCCACCAGTACGATTTCCACCGCACCGGTGACAAAGGTCAACAGACATGTTACCTGCGGCGTATAGCGCACTGCACACCAGATTAATGCAGGCAGCGGGAACGCCAGACTCCCCGCTCCGCCAATGACTACCGAGGCAATAACCGACACAATAAGCGCGATGGCGGGCATCATCTGTTCTGCTTTAAAGCGCGGCAGCACTCCAGGAATAGCCAACGTCAGCATACAAGGCACGATCAACACGCCCGTTGAGAATTGCTCACTGAACCAGTCCGCAAGCAAAGGCCAGAAATCCAGACTATCAATACTGACCGAACCAAGATAGCATGTTCGCTGACAGCGGCGGCAAATAAAGGTACCCTGGGAATGCTATTT
>ERZ773150.601-NODE-601-length-37376-cov-3.896010_pt1 | contig 37376 bp, 21 predicted proteins | sample MGYA00580845_ERZ773150 | MGnify/ENA primary metagenome ERZ773150 (study PRJEB29015, sample SAMEA2737848) | human gut metagenome | biome: human gut; feature: human-associated habitat; material: faeces | place: China | collected 2012 ...
CCCCTGATAAAATCTTTTTATTGTACTCTGATTATCTATTTTGACAAACTGTGCTCCGCAGTCTTTCAGAAATCTATGATATGCATCAAAGAATCGAAAAGCCTTATCCTGATGGAATAGGCCGTTATCCTGGGTCGGTTCCAAACGTCGGAAAGGTCAAGAAAGAAAGGTCGCATTGGTTGGCTGTGAGTCTTTTTGCATCCAATACTCCAGGAAAATCGGTAATGAATTATGGGAACGGAGGAGTTGTCCTGATGGGAACTATCCCCTCTTGGGGACACCCCGAGGCGATGGAATGTGGAAAATTTCCGGTGACGGCCATAAGGTCTGCCCATCGGTATGTGGATGGCGTTGTCCCGATGAAACACAAGCAGCCCGTCAGGTTCGGCGTGTCTGCCTGTTATGCCGTAAACGAAAGGTTCGGTATAGAAAGCGGCCTTTCTTATACTTATCTTTCGTCAAGTCTTTCTTCTTCTGGAGAAGATTATAGTTATGAGGTCCGGCAATCCCTGCAATACGTAGGGATTCCCTTGAACTTTAAGGCCAGTTTGTGGAAGAAACGGTGGATGGATTTGTATCTGTCGGCCGGAGGAATGGCCGAGAAGTGCGTGGATGGAGATACGGAAACGGATTATACGTGGAAAGGTCGGATAAAGTCATCTACACATAAGGATGTACGGGAAAAACCTTGGCAATATTCTGTAAATGCAGCCGTCGGGATGCAGCTTAACTTGTCGTCAGTGGTAGGTTTGTATGTGGAGCCGGGAGTGAGCTACTATTTTGATAATGGAAGTTCTGTTTCTAATATCTATAAGGAGAAACCATTGAATTTTAATTTGGAATTCGGGCTTAGGTTTTCTTTCGGTTTGTGACATAAGGCTTGTCCTTTCCGAAGACCTGATTTGATCCTGTTGCATACATGTTTTTTATTTTGGGAAACTTTTGGCTTTTTCGTTTTGGTAAATTGTATTTATAATCTAATGATTATAAGTATTTTAATTGTTTTGTGGATTGTAAAATCTGGAAACTTTAAAATAAAAACAGCGGGAACACTTGCACGAAAAAAGGAAAAGGTGTACCTTTGCCGTTGTTCAGGTGCCCTGTTTGCCAGTCGGCCGACAGGGTGAAAAGGGAACGGGGTGAGAGTCCCCGACAGACCCGCTGCTGTGAACTCTTTTATACGTTTCATGACATGCTGCATCCACTGTTTCGTCGGGCGAAACGGGAAGGACATGAAACGCGAGTAAGTCAGAAGACCTGCCTGTGACATAGCCGTACGGACTCCGGGGGACAAGGGGATGACGGTGGGAACGTAATAAGAAAGATACAAAATTTTAGATGCCGGAGAAACAGGGCTTCTTTTAGAAAAAGGAGGCCGGGACTTTTTCGGCCCGGAAAATAAATGCAATATGATACAGACAGTTGTTAAAAGGGACGGGCGCATCGTGGGTTTCAATGCTCGGAAAATCGGGGATGCCATACGCAAGGCCATGGTACACACCGAGGCCGGTGAGAATGAAGAGCTGATTCATTTGATATGCGAACACGTGACGAACCGTGGCAAGGCACAAATGACGGTGGAGGAGATTCAGGATGCCGTGGAAATGGAATTGATGAAAAGCCGCCGTAAGGATGTGGCGCAGAAATATATCGCTTACCGTAACCAACGCAGCATTGCCCGCAAGGCCAAGACGCGTGACATATTTCTGGAAATCATCAATATCAAGTCTAACGACGTGACTCGCGAGAATGCCAACATGAATGCCGATACGCCGGCCGGCATGATGATGAAGTTTGCCAGCGAGACCACCAAGCCTTTCGTAGACGACTACCTGCTGAGTGAAGAGGTGAAAGAGGCGGTCAAGCACAACTATCTGCATATCCATGACAAGGATTATTATCCCACCAAAAGCTTGACGTGCGTGCAGCATCCGCTCGACTACATCTTGAAGCATGGTTTCTCTGCCGGACACGGGGAGTCCCGTCCGGCCAAACGTATCGAGACGGCCAGTATTTTGGCCTGTATTTCCATGGAAACGGCACAGAATGAGATGCACGGCGGCCAGGCTATTCCTGCGCTTGATTTTTATCTGGCTCCTTTCGTGCGTGCCAGTTTCATCGAAGAAGTGAAGGTCTTGGAGGAGTTGAACGCCGAAGACTACTCTCTTTTATATCATAAGGAAGTGGACGACTTTGTCACTCGTCCTCTGGATGGCCTGACCGGCGACGCACGTATCCTCCAGCATGCGATGAACAAGACTGTGGCCCGGGTGCATCAGGCTATGGAAGCCTTTATCCACAATATGAATACCATCCATTCCCGTGGGGGGAATCAGGTGGTGTTCAGTTCCGTGAACTACGGTACGGATACCTCGGCCGAGGGGCGTTGCATCATCCGCGAAATCCTGCGTAGTACTTACGAAGGGGTGGGCAACGGCGAAACTGCCATCTTTCCGATTCAAATCTGGAAAAAGAAGCGGGGCGTGAGTTATTTGCCTACCGACCGCAATTACGACCTTTATCAATATGCCTGCAAGGTGACAGCCCGTCGTTTTTTCCCGAACTTTATTAATTTGGATGCCACGTTCAACCGGCATGAACTGTGGCGTGCCGACGACCCGAAACGTTACCTGTATGAAACGGCTACGATGGGTTGCCGTACCCGCGTCTTTGAAAACCGTTTCGGGCCGAAGACTTCTATCGGACGGGGAAATATTTCTTTTTCAACCATCAACATCGTGCGTCTGGCCATCGAGTGCGTGGAGATTGTAGATGAAGAAGAACGTATCGCTCGTTTCTTTGCCAAGCTCGACCACATGTTGGAAATCACGGCCCGTCAGTTGCATGAGCGTATGGAGTTCCAGAAGACAGCCTTTGCCAAGCAATTCCCGTTGGTGATGAGTGCGCTTTGGTTGGGATGCGAGAAGCTGAAGCCCAACGATACGATAGCTCCGGTGATTAACCAGGGGACGTTAGGCATCGGTTTCATCGGTTTGGCCGAATGCTTGGTCGCTTTGACCGGCAAGCATCATGGAGAGTCGGAAGAGGCACAGCAGCTCGGCCTGAAGATCGTGACCTATATGCGCGACCGTGCTAACGAGTTCTCGGAACTCTACCAACATAATTACAGCGTGTTGGCCACTCCGGCTGAAGGATTGGCCGGAAGGTTCACCCGGGGCGACCGCAAGCAGTTCGGCGTTTTACCGGGTATTACCGACCGTGAGTATTATACCAATTCCAACCATGTGCCGGTGTATTACAAATGCAGTGCCCGTCATAAGGCCGAAATTGAGGCACCCTATCACGACCTGACACGGGGCGGCCACATCTTCTACGTGGAAATCGACGGGGATGCCACCCATAATCCGGAAGCCATCATGCGCGTGGTGGACATGATGGACAAGTATAATATCGGCTACGGGTCGGTAAACCACAACCGTAACCGTTGCATGGCTTGTGGGTACGAGAATGCCGAACCGGAGATGAAAGTGTGTCCCAAATGCGGCAGTGGGCATATAGACCGCCTGCAACGCATTACCGGTTACTTGGTCGGGACGACCGACCGTTGGAACAAGGCCAAGTTGGCCGAACTGAATGACCGTGTGGTGCATGAAAACCGATAAACGACGATGATTTCAGTCATAAAGATTGTTGAGGACACAACGGTGGACGGACCGGGATTCCGTACGACGGTGTATGCCGCCGGGTGTCCCAATGCCTGTCCCGGCTGCCATAATCCGCAGTCGTGGGACATCGGGGCCGGAATCCTGATGACGACGGAGGAAATCATGCAGGTCATCCGGGCCGATGAGTTTGCGGACGTGACGTTCAGCGGTGGCGACCCGATGTTCCAACCGGAAGGATTTGCCGAACTTGCAGAAGCCGTGAAACGGGAGACCGGAAAAAACATCTGGTGTTATACCGGTTATAAGTTCGAACGGTTGCTGCACGACCGGCGGCAGGCTGAATTGCTGCAATACATTGATGTGTTGGTGGACGGGCCATACGTGGAATCCTTACGCGACCGTGACGCGTTGTTTCGCGGTAGCCGCAACCAACGGCTGATTGACGTGCAAGCTTCTTTGCGCGAGGGCGAAGTCGTTTTGTACGCGCAATGAGATGATAGGGCTGCATTCTAATACGCATCCCGCCACGTTCTTATCGGGGGCGTGGCGGGATGTAGCTGTTTGTGATTGGGTATGGAAAAGTCATTTACTTCACCGGTTCACTGGTTGTTATTAAGAATTTCTGTCATATTATAAGCCTCTGTTCACGATGACTTTTTCGGAATTAACCAAATAGAAGCCTGGAGGCAAGGGTATGTCGATGCTTCTTGTTTGCAGGAATTTCGAGAAGATACATTTTCCCTCAATGTTAGTTACCGTGACTTTTTGTGGGCTTTGTACTTTCACATTCACGCCGTGTGCTATAGCTGTAACCTTAAGCTTGTCCGCAGAATTTGTTGTTCCTTTTATTGCGTTCGGGTCTTCAATGGTGAAAGTCTGTTCGGGAGCGAATTCCGAACCTTTGTAGCCAGCATCAATGGTTTGCACACTCCAGGCATACTTGCCAACGGGAAGACCTTGCAGCTTCCATCCGTGGTTTGTCCAAGCGTTGCCCATCCTGCTGACGCGACGTGTCCCTGTGGTAATGTCTGCATCGGGAGAGGTGAGGTATCGGCCTGTATTGAGGTCTCTGATGTAGAAGTTGTATGATAAAGAGTTTTGGGGGCTTTCTTTGTCTGAGCCTGTATTCCATTTTAGTTCTACTTTATCCTTGCTTATTGTGGCAGAGAGTCCGGATGGGGCTTTGGGAGCCGTGTTGGCGTTGTTTGTCGTGTTCTTGCACAACGTGGCTATGCGCCGGTCTGAAGTATGCCCGTTGAATCCGCCATTGCAATTGCCGCTGATAAGTATGTCGTTCTTTCCATTGCCGGTAAAGTCTGCTACTTCAATGGAACCTTCACTTACACCGGGCAGGTCGATGTCTGCCAATATAAAGTTTCCCTTGCCGTCATTCAGATAGATATCAGTCTGGGAAATGTTTCCCTGAGAGATATTCCAACCCGTAATGATGAGGTCTGAATGCCCGTCGTTGTCCCAATCGCAGAAACGTATGGGCTGTGTGACGTTGTCTAACATGTACTCGCTGAATTCTTGATGCTTGGTAAATCCGCCTTGTTTGTCGTTCAGATATAAGGTCACCGTTTTTCCGCCTTGTTCAGCCGGAGTATCCCATTGTTCTCCAAGTGCCAATCCGCCTATGGCAATGTCTATGTATCCGTCGCCGTTGACATCGGCATAAGCCATGCTGCCACGTGTGCCTTTTTCCGTGAATCCGACGTTCCTTTCAGTGAAATTACCTTTTCCGTCGTTATACCATATTTTGGTGTACGCGCCTCCCGACTTGTCCGACAAAAGGCAGATATCTACATTTTGGTCATTGTTGAAGTCTGCGTGAATCATGTTCGGGTCTGAGAAACCTCCGGGTAGGGTGAGTTTGGAAACCGGGTCTGCGAATGAACGGTCGGCCTCTTGTAAATAGAAGTCATTGTCTGCCTCGTTTCCTATGAAAAAGATGTCGTTTAAGCCGTCATTGTTTATGTCTGCGATACCACAGGCGGGCGAAGTGTTCTTTTCTTTTCGGAGTTCTGTTTCTTCCAGTCGCCCGGTTCCATCGTTAAACAGTATGGCATTGTAGCTGTTCCAAAAGTCCCATCCTGCTTGTATCAAATCTATGTAGTTGTCACCATTCAGGTCGCTGGCGGCTAGATTGTTCAGGTGCAGCCTCTTTAGTCCTTGGGTTGCAGCGAATCCATAGTTTCCTGTGTTTATGCGAACACCAGCCGTTTGCACTTGGAAACTTTCTCCTCCTCCGTACACAATGTCGGGCAAGTTGTCGTTGTTTAGATCAACGGCAATGGCAGTTCCAGTTTTGAATCCTTCATTTGGGGCAATGTAGTCGATGCGTTCTGCTTTGTTGGGTTCCGAAATGGAGTCCAATGGTGCATAATCGTATGTTTTTACTTTATCCCGTATATATGTGAATTTGTCCTCCAGGCCAGCTGTGAGTTTAATGCTTTCATCCACTTTGGGGCTGTTTTCTCCCCATGTGTTGTGGTTCCCGTTTTTGTTCTTTGAAATTTCACCACGGGAGCACCAGTTGTCTTTTACCGTAAAATAATCAGTTCCTTCATCGGTATAGATGTCGAATTGTGAATGGCGCATGTCCCACATGACAGGGTCGAATAGAGGGTCGCCAACTCTTTCTATCCTGTTTCTCTGGATGGATGAATTGGGTTGTGCAGATAGTGTGTAAATGGCACCGGCATCACGCATTTGGGTGGCAAACCCGTTGATATGGTTGGCGGTTATGTGGTTGCCATGCATGCAGCTGAGTGCCTTGTTCCATCCCCATCCCATGCTGATGGCCGAGTATGGTAGGTCACGGAGCTCGTTATGGCAGATATTTACATTGGCAGCGAAACCTACACAAATGCCAAGGCATCCCCAGTCTTCATTGGCTGTGTTCACGATATAGTTGTTGCTGATGTAGATAGAGTCGCATACCTCCCTGAAATCTTTGGGGTTGTAAGGTTGGTGGGCTTCAAACGTTTCACTTCCGAAGAAGCCGGCTTGTATGGCGGTTCCTCCAATATCGTTAAAGGCGCATCCTTCTACTTTCACTTGTTTGGTTCCGCTCTCAAAGTCTACGGCTGTAGATGCCATGTGTTGGAACAAACAGTCTTCGAAGTTAATGCCACGGGCGTTCTTTACGCTGATGCCGGCTGAGGGCCGACCTACGTATGCCACGTTGCCCGCCGCTGTGCTTGGGTCTGAATATGCGTCAATCAGGTATTGCCCAGCTTGCAGTGATATCTGTCCGGAAGTCGAAGGGCGCATCCATGTGGTATGTTCGAACGTGATGCCTTTAAACGTGATGTTGCTGACAAGGTTGTCAAGAGTTCCTTCAATATTCACTAAAGTTTCATGGATTGGGGCGATAGCCTTTATGGCGTCGACCTTTTCATTGAAGCGTGGCCAGTAATAAACTTTGCCATTGACGCGATCGTTGAACCATTCTTGTGGGCGGTTCAGCAGTTCCAAGGCGTTGGAGAAGTAGTAGCAGTGGTTCGAGAAACTGTTTTCTTCTGCCTTAAGTATCGGCCAGGGGCGTTTAAATTCAATTTCACTCTCGGGCTGTTTGAATGTCAGGGTGCTTTGGTAGTCATTATTGTGTTTGATGTTTTCTACCCTCATGTGGTTTATTACCCAGTCTTGAATAATAGTCATTTCCAGATTTTCGGGGATTTCATTGAACTCCGTAGGACGTGGGATTACAAGTTCACCGGCACTTTTGTCAACAGAAATGAGGCGTGCCATGGAGAGGTCGTCGAAGGTGCTTGCTTTCTTCATTTTAACACCGTTCACATACAGCTGACGGAAATCCAATGGATTGCCGTTTATTCTTGGTGTCGGGGCTGTCCATATGTTTTGTTGTGCTATTTCAGGAAGCATGTCTACGATGCCTGCATTGTTCCATCCTTTGATTTCTGCGCCTCCGCTTATGACTGGACTTTCTCCTTCAGCCGCTTCAATAATAGTCGGAGAATATGGTTTCCCGGAATCCTCATGCGTCAAGGTTATGGTCTTATCCAGACTGTATGTACCTCCTTTTAGTATGATATGGATTTCGCCTACTGGAGAGTCTTTTTGTCTTAATTTTCTTGCGTGTGCAAGTGCATTCCCTATAGTGGCGAAAGGATTTAGTTCTGTGCCTTGTGAGGTGTCGTTGCCATCGGGGGCTACATAGAGATAAGTCGAAGGGGGGATGGTTATGGGGTTATATCGTAAGGTAAGTTCGTTTTCTCCCTCTTCCAATATTATTCTGTTGTTTCCATTTTCGCGGTCTAACTCGTAATAAACTCCGTTCGATACAAAAGAATCGTATTCTTTGCCTTGTGCGATGAATTCATGTCCAATCATAAGGTATTGTGAAGGTTCCATGGAAATCCAGTTTCCCATGATGGTCGTGTCGTTCTTGATAGTGTTGCCGTTGGTGTCTATGAAATGTATTTTCAAGGACGGCTCTTCTACTGTGTATAACTCATAATTGTCGATATAAGCTAAACCGTCAGAGTGGTTGCCGGTGAAGAATATATTGCCACCGGCATCAGAGGTCTTTAATGTGAAGTCTGCTTTTTGCCACTTTTCGTAGCCTGTATTGGAGTTGAAATAGATGTCTCCGTTTCCTAATCCATGGTTGAACCAACCAAATTGTGCAGTAACGTCTTTTGTTGCATAAACCTGGGCGATGAGTCTGTAAACCGTATTGGGTTGGAGGTTATGTATTTCCAGTGTCCCTTTAAAAGGGGCGCTTACGGCAATACTTGTTTTTCCGTTACGGATATATTTTAAGTTGGTGTTGATTGTTTTGGCTCCCCATCCGCCGAACTTGTTTAAGTCCCTGCAATAAGGGTCTTCGATGAGGTTTTTTCTGTCTGGATAGGTTTGCGTGAAAGAATCGTCAGTTGGTATGACTTTGTAGTTGATGATATACGTTTTTGAGGAAGTATCGTCTTCTGCCGTTACGACAATCTCTGATTGTCCCGTACCGGATGTCAGGTTTACGGTATCATCTCCTGTGATTTCCTGTTCAGGTTCTTGCTTCTCGCATATAGGTCGTATGGAGGTGTTTCCGGCCAGTAATACGTTATACTCTGTTATATCGTAAGAAAATTCAGGTTCCATTTGCCCGTCGGGAATGGTGATTGACATCAGATTGGCGTTGTTGCTCTGTCCGGTAGACTGTGTAAATTGCAATCTCAGGATGTTCTCACCTTCTTCAATGATAATGCGGTCTGAATTAGATGCAGTGTTATAATGGTACTTTATACCTTCTTTTATAATGACTTGTTTGTCTTTTTCTGCAATGAATTCTTGCCCGATTCGTAGGTATTTGGACGGGTCAGGTCCCCATTCTCCGGTAATTGTCCGTTCTTCTTTTAATGAATTGCCTTTTTCGTCCACGTATTGAATCCGGATAATGGGTTCTTTCACGATATAGGCTTCGTAATTGTCAATGTAAACATTACCGTTACCGGTGGCACCTACAAAATAAAGGCCGGTGGCATTAGTGTCGGATGTCTTAAATGTAATATCCACGGTTTCCCATTGGTTTGTTTTTTCTGAAATCCACAATTCAATGTCTTCATTGCCGTATGAATGGTTGAATGCGTTGATTATGGCAGATGTCCCGGTAGGAGCATACGTACGTGCCAAGAACCTGTAAACAGTGTTGCCTTTCAGGTTGTTTAGTTCGAGTGTTCCTCCCCACGGTGAAGCGACAGCGATACTTTTATCTCCGCAATATACATACTTCGGCTCTGTGTTGATAGTTTTTGTCCCCCAACCACCGAAGCCATTAAGGTTGTCGCATTCAGGATGCGGAACGAGGTTTTCTTTCTCTGCGTAAGTTGGTGTGAAACATGGAGATTCATCGGGAGTGTGTCCCGTGGTGATGCTTGTCATGGAGATTGTGGATATTGCTAATATAGATATACCCACGGTGGTCTTGATGTTAGCCATACATGAAAGATATTAAAATTAGAGTCGTATTTTCAAGACAAAGTTAGAGGTTTTATTTATGGGGCATTTGTATAAAACCGGCAAATAATAGGACTTTGTCGATATTTGTGGCTATTTGTTTGTTTCTGAATTATGCTAAATGAGAATTTCATAGCTTTTCGGGTGTAACTGACATAGGGAGAAAAGAAAGTTATGGCAACAGTCTATATAGGGTAAAAACAAATTCTGCCATGCCCTTTCATGGTACATGGCAGAATTTGTTTATGGGGTTGGTGCAGGAAATTTATCTCACTAATACTTTGTTTCCTTTGATGACGTACATGCCTTTTTTCAACCCGTTCAGGGCTTGTGATGCTTGTACGTTTTGTCGCACGAGCTGCCCGTTGATGGTGTACACGTCCACAAGGGAATCTTCCGTTGCTACTACTTCCTTGATGCCGCTGCCCGAGGTCGTGTTCACGTAGAGTGCTACGGGTTGTTGCCCGTTGGTGTCGTAGCAGGCGAAACGGGGCGATGAAGCGTTGTATTGGATGGTGCGGCTCTTATAGGCGTTGTTTTGTATGGAAGCCAGTCCGCCGCTTACGGTGATGGTCCACTGTGCGTTTTTGCTGCCGGCTTCGTCTGAGTTGTGCAGCTTGTTTTTGTCTGAAGTCAGCGACAGGTAAGCTTTTGCGGTGGCATCATACAGGGTGTAGGCACCTTCCTGTCCGCCGAGGATGACTTGGAACGGCTGTCCGTTGCCGTTTACTTCCGTGCGGATTTGGCCTGTTTCGATGGTAACGTCCTCACAACTCCTGAAATCATTTTGAATGGCTCCCATGGCCTTGTTCTTGTCTTCGCACACTATCAGGTAACGTTTGCCTATTTCAAGTGCGTCTGTCGAATTTACTTTTTTGAACGTCTGTATGCCTTCGTCCGGAAGGGTGCTGACAATCGTGTAGGTCGCGCTTACCGTTTCGCTAATCTTGTCCTCTTTCATGGCATAAGCCTCGATGGTGGTCGGTTCCGTGATTTCCACATAGGCGGGCGATTCTTCCGTGCGCAGGCTTCCGCCATTGAGGGAATAGACTATGTAAGCAGCCGGAGTGGTGGTACTTATCGTAACCGTAGTGCCTTTGTCCACGCTGCCTGCAGACGGCGTGAAGGTGGGAGTGGCCACGTCATCAGGATTCGGAGGAGTCACTTCGCCTCCACCGTCGTAATTGTCGGGGTCGAAGGGAATGCCGGTTTTGCTGCCCCATACATATTGTTCCAGTCCGGGGAAGTCGATATAGGGGTTGCGGTTCTTCTGTATTTTATACACCGCATTGTTGCGGGCAATCTCTTTAGGGCTTACGGGGTCTTCGGCTGCCCAACGCAGCAGCATGTCGAGTGCCCATTTGGCATAGGCCGGATAGCTGTTGTGAGCCAACATGTCGCTGTTCCATGTGGCGATGCGGTCTTCATAACAGGTGGCCATATAGAAGTAGGAACGTGCGAAGTCGCCCTTATATTCATCGTCGGGTTCAAACACGGTGCCGCTGTAACCCGGAGTCGTGCATTTGCCGAGTTTGCTAAAGCCTCCGTTGGATTTGTATTTTTCTCCGTTGTTTTCACCGAAAGGGTGGTTGCTACGCATGCCGTTTACTTTCCCGTCCGTAGGATAGAGGTGGAACAAGTCGGTGTACATCGGACTGGCGTCGTTAAACCAACTTTTGGGGAATGAGTGTTCTCTGTTGTAACAATCTCCTTCATTCTTGTAAGTGCCGCATTGGTCACTGGTAAAAGTGAAATCTGTGGTAGAAGAGTACATGTCCCATACTTTTCCGTCTTCTCGCCGGTCGGTACTTTGCATGTCGGTCCACAGTTGCTTGTAGCTTCGCGCCGTATGGTCGGTGATAATCCGGTACAATACCGTTTTCAAGGATTGGCCCTTGTAGCCTGTGGCATCCGTGTAATAGCCGGACGGAGCTTGTGCCCATAATTGGATGAGGACGCATAGGAGCGTCCAGGAAGTAAATAGTCTTTTCATGACTTATGGTTTTTATGATTTAAATGTAAAAGTATGGAATAAAGTCATAGAAGAGTACGGCGTACAGCGTAATTTATGTTAAACTGCGTGCGGAAAGTTCCGAAATAACCTTTAGCTCGGACATTTTGTAAACCAATCGTATTTTCTGCAGGATGGAATAAGAAAGGCCGCCTTTTCGGGGCGGCCTTGGGTATGCGGATATTGCCGGATGAGGTCTCAGTCGCGGTTGGCGCGTTTGCGTTCCGTGTGGTCAAGAATGATTTTACGCATGCGCATGCTCTTGGGCGTTACTTCCACGTATTCGTCTTCACGGATATATTCCAAGGCTTCTTCCAAAGAGAGGATGGTGGCCGGCACGATGCGGGCCTTTTCGTCGGAACCCGAAGCGCGCATGTTGGTCAGCTGCTTGCTTTTGGTCACATTCACCACCAAGTCTTTCTCGTGGATGTGTTCTCCTACGATTTGTCCTGCATAGACTGCGTCCTGCGGTTCGATGAAGAACTTGCCTCGGTCTTGCAGGTTGTTGATGGCGTAGGCGAAAGCCGTTCCGCTTTCGAGGGCAATCATAACCCCGTTGCTGCGACGGCTGATGTCGCCTTTATATGGTTGGTATTCTTTAAAACGGTGGGCCATAATAGCTTCGCCCTGACTGGCCGTGAGCACGTTGGTACGCAGCCCGATGATGCCGCGCGAGGGAATATCGAATTCGATGTCCACGCGGTCGCCCCGTGTTTCCATTGAGGTCATTTCACCTTTGCGGCGGGTCACCATGTCAATAATCTTGCTGGAGAACTCTTCGGGCACGTTGATGGTCAGTTCCTCAATCGGTTCGCAGCGTTGCCCGTCTATTTCCTTGTAGATGACTTGGGGCTGCCCTACTTGCAATTCGTATCCTTCGCGTCGCATCGTTTCGATGAGCACAGAGAGATGGAGCACGCCGCGTCCGGCTACAATCCAACGGTCGGTGTACCCGTCCGGCATGGAAACGCGCAGGGCGAGGTTCTTCTCCAGTTCTTTTTCCAACCGTTCGTTGATGTGGCGGCTGGTGCAGAACTTGCCTTCTTTGCCGAAGAACGGCGAGTCGTTGATGGTGAAGAGCATGCTCATCGTCGGTTCGTCGATGGTGATGGTGGGTAGCGGTTCCGGGTTTTCGTAGTCACAGATGGTGTCACCGATTTCAAAATTCTCCAAACCTACGATGGCACAGATGTCGCCCGATGACACTTCGGTGGCTTTTTGCCGTCCCATGCCGGTAAACGTATGCAGTTCTTTGATTTTGGTCTTTTCACGGCTTCCGTCACGGTGGCAGATGGTGATGTTCATGCCCTCTTTCAGGGTGCCCCGGTGTACGCGTCCCACAGCGATACGCCCGGTATAGTTGGAATAGTCCAATGAAGTGATGAGCATCTGGGGCGTGCCTTCTAACTGTACGGGTGCCGGAATGTGTTCTACGATTTGGTCGAGCAGGTAGAAGATGTTGCCTGTCGGGGTTTTCCAGTCCTCGCCCATCCAGTTGTTTTTGGCAGAGCCGTAGATGACGGGGAAGTCAAGTTGGTCTTCCGTGGCGTTCAGGTCGCACATGAGGTCGAATACCATTTCGTATACTTCTTCGGGACGGCAGTTCGGCTTGTCTACTTTGTTGATGACCACGATGGGCTTCAGTCCGATTTCGAGTGCCTTTTGCAACACGAAACGTGTCTGGGGCATCGGGCCTTCAAAAGCGTCCACCAAGAGGATGCAGCCGTCGGCCATGTTTAACACGCGCTCTACCTCTCCGCCGAAATCGGAGTGTCCCGGAGTGTCGATTATATTGATTTTCGTACCTTTATAATTAATGGAAACATTCTTGGATAGAATGGTGATACCGCGTTCACGTTCCAGTTCGTTGTTATCCAACATCAATTCGCCTGTCTGTTGATTTTCGCGGAACAGGTTGCCCGCCAACAGCATCTTGTCCACCAACGTAGTCTTTCCGTGGTCTACGTGGGCAATAATAGCAATGTTTCTAATGTTCTGCATACTTTTTACCTAAAATAATGTGGCAAAGTTACTACAAATAATTGGAAAAGTGCGGAATAGGGGCAAAAAAATGAAAGAAACTTTTGGCGTAAAGGGAAAATGTAGTACCTTTGCAACCGCTAAGAGTATTAATGGTTTTAAAAACTTAATTTTATGTATTTAGACTCAGCTAAGAAGCAAGAAATCTTTGGACAGTACGGGAAGTCTAACACTGATACTGGTTCGGCAGAGAGCCAGATTGCATTGTTTTCATACCGTATTTCCCACTTGACGGAGCACATGAAGCAGAACCGTAAAGATTATAGTACTGAAAGAGCTTTGACTATCATGGTAGGTAAGCGTCGCGCTTTGTTGAACTACCTGAAGGCTCGTGATATCGAAAGATACCGCGCCATCGTCAAGGCTTTGGGCTTGCGTAAGTAATTCGCATGCCGCACTGAAGATTTTAACCGCTTTCCCTTGTGGAAGGCGGTTTTTTTTATTACTTTCGCACGCGAACCAGAAATTTAATTTTATATTATAATATAGGAAATGAATAAAATAAAGAATTATTTGCCGGATGCGTTGGCTGTGGTGTTGTTCATCGCGATAGGCTTTTTGTATTTTTTCCAACCCGTGACAGAGGGGTTGGTTCTTACAGGGCACGACCATAGTGGAGGTGTCGGTGCGGGAGTGGAAATGCAAGAGTATTATCAACGTACCGGGGAGCGGACACGTTGGACGAATGCCTTGTTTTCCGGAATGCCAACTTATCAAATGGCACCGAGTTATGATTCTACCGACACTTTGGTCGGTTTGCAGAAAGTCTACCAGTTAGGACTGACCGGTGTGGCCATGTATGTTTTCGTCATGTTGTTGGGCTTCTATATCCTGCTGCGCGCGTTTGACTTCAAGGTATGGATGGCTGCGTTGGGTGCCATACTGTGGGCCTTTTCTTCTTATTTCTTTATTATAATAGGTGCCGGACACATTTGGAAAGTAATGGCTTTGGCTTATATTCCGCCCACGATAGCTGGTTTGGTGTTATGTTACCGTGGTAAATATTTGTGGGGTGGGGTGGTAACGGCTTTCTTTTTGGCTTTGCAAATCATGTCCAACCATGTGCAGATGAGTTACTACTTTTTGCCGGTAATGGGATTGATGGCTTTGGCCTATCTGGTTCAGGCTGTGAAAGAAAAGAAAATGGCCGGTTGGTGCAAGGCTACCGGAATGTTGATTGTGGCCGGGCTCCTTGGGGTGGCTATCAATTCATCCAACTTGTACCATACCTACCAATATAGTAAGGAAAGCATGCGAGGAAAGAGTGAATTGGCATATAAAAACAAGCAGGACCCCGGCAACCAGACAAAAGACGGATTGGAGCGTGATTATATTACGCAATGGAGTTATGGCATCGGGGAGACATGGTCGTTGTTTATCCCTAACGTAAAAGGAGGTGCTTCTCTACCATTGACTGCCAGTGAGAAAGCCATGGAGAAAGCCAATCCGCAATATACACCTGTTTATCAAGCCCTGACACAATATTGGGGGGAACAGCCAGGTACGAGCGGGCCGGTGTATGTGGGTGCTTTCGTGATGATGCTGTTCGTCTTGTCCCTTTTCGTACTGAAAGGTCCCATGAAATGGTGCCTGTTGGCTTTGACGGTGCTTTCCGTGATGCTTTCATGGGGGCGTAATTTCATGGGGCTTACGAATCTCTTCCTTGATTATGTCCCGTTGTATGACAAGTTCCGTGCTGTGGCTTCCATTCTGGTTGTGGCTGAGTTCACCATCCCGTTGTTGGCTATGTTGGGGCTGAAGGCCTTGTTGGAACAGCCGGAATTGCTGAAGGCGAAACTTAAATATGTATATGCCAGTTTTGCCTTGACGGGAGGCTTTGCGCTCTTGTTCGCTTTGATGCCTGATGTATTTTTCGGCAATTATATTTCTACGGCAGAAATGTCCATGTTGCAGGATGCTACGGCCAAAGGGTATATTCCCGGCGACATGTTAGGCGGCATATTGGGTAATTTGCATGAGATGCGTAAGGCCGTAGTGGTAGCCGATGCCTGGCGTAGCTTCATTATCATAGCGATAGGTTTACTATTGCTTTTGGCTTATAATGCCAAAAAAGTCAGTGGCGGCGTGTTGGTCAGTGCCGTGTTCGTGTTGTGTTTGTTTGATTTGTGGCAGGTAGACAAGCGTTATTTGAATGACGGGATGTTCAGCGAGCCGGTGTCGGCTGCCACGAATGTGGTGCCTAAGACACCGGCGGATGAGTTTATCCTGCGCGATAAGGACAAGGATTACCGTGTGATGAACCTGGCCGGAAGTCCTTTCAATGAAAACAAGACTTCTTATTATCATAAAAGTATCGGTGGTTACCATGCGGCAAAACTTCGTCGTTATCAAGAAATGATAGAGGAGCATATCGCACCAGAGATGGGAAAATTCGCTCGTGCCGTGGCTGCTGTTCGTGGCGATTTGTCAAAAGTGGCCGGGGATACGATATTCCCGGTGTTGAATATGCTTAACGTGAAGTATGCCATTATGGGGCAAGAAGGCGGGCAGACTTTCCCTGTGCCCAATCCTCATGCAAACGGCAACGGGTGGTTTGTGAAGGAGGTTCGTTACGTGGCCAGTGCCGATGATGAAATTTTAGGTTTACATCAAGTGAATCCGAAAGGGATAGCGTTGGTAGCCGGTAAATATAAGGATATATTGGGTGTGGCAGAAGGAAGCCAACCGGTGGATTCTGCAGCAACGGTGAGGCTAACCTCATACGATGCCAATGCTTTGGTGTATGAAGTCAATTCGTCGAAAGGAGGAGTCGTTGTCTTTTCTGAGATCTATTATCCCGGATGGCAAGCCACAGTGGACGGTGAACCGGTGGAAATCGCTTGTGCCGATTATATCCTACGTGCCATCAAGGTGGCTCCCGGAAAGCATACGGTGGCTTTCAAGTTTGACCCGAAGAGCCTGCACGTGACAGAGACGGTGGCCAATGTCTCTTTGGTTCTGTTGATGTTGGGTATGCTTTTTTTGTTGGGACGTGAGGTTTGGAAAAGGAGGAAGATAAGGCTTGATTAAATTCCCGTGAGGTATAAGGAAGGGCGTTCCGTTCAGGTGGGATGCCCTTTTGTTATTTTGTGTGCTATTTTTGTGTTATTATGGCATATTTATACAAAATACGCCCTCTTGTTATATTTTTATTGGTTTTCTTTTAAAATTAGAAATTTTATGTGTAATTTAGTCGCTGTAAAATAAGATGGATATAGAGTTGTAGGTCAGATGAACTATAATAAGTTTTGTTTAAATAATGTTTTATCAAAAAAGTATGAAAGAGAAATTTTACTTTCGAGTGAAAGACTGCTTGCTTAAGGTTGTCTTGTTAGTTGCCGTATGTTGGGGAGGCGACAGTGTGAGTGCTCAATCCGGATTTACGAAGGAAGATCCTTTGGTTTTGGAAGGTGGGCAAGTATATGATGTTTCAGGACATCAGTTTAAAAATTTATATGCTACGTTTACTGCTCCGTCGGATGGCGTCTTATCTTTGAAACTGGTGAACACGGATCGGTTGGATGTTTATACGGATAATACATATGAAAACATGGTTGAACCACGCCTGACTTATGTCAACAATGTATGCGAGATGGAGGTAAAGGTTGGGGAAACTTATTTTCTTGCCACTACTTTCCTTTTGAATGCCAACAAGATAGCAGTGGAGTTTGGCAAGGAGGGCGTGCCCGTAGAATTGAAGAGTATTTCACCGGCCGAAGGTGAAATGCTGTCGGCTACAGATGCTTTGGTTAGTTTTGTCTTTAATAAGGAAGTGGATTATGAAGAGGCCACTTTGACTGTGGGAACCCATACGTAAAAGATAAATCCGGTTTCGGTGTCTACATCGGCTTTGTTTGATTTGGGGGCTGTCATGATGGACATGTATGAAAATGGAAGCCTGAGAGGAGGAGACGATATGGTCATTACTTTGAAAGGCGTGCGTGACGCGAACAAGGCGAATGTGCTTTATGGGACGGATGGAACCTGTTCCGTGACGTTGAAGGCGCAGGCTAAGCCTGTGGAGTTGGCAAGCACGACAAATACACCGGGTTCTGGAATGGATGTATTCAAGTCTTATATCATGGCCGGGAAACAAGGTATGGTACAATTGCAGTTTGACGGAGCCTTGGACATCAATAAAAAACCAGTGGCAAGCTTGATTTATGGTGATGTCGAAGCTGAAAACGGCTTTTATAAGGAAGAGTTGGATGTCCAATTCTTCGGAGACAATATGGTGGCAGTGAAAGTCTTTGGGAAATTGCGCCGTCATAAGGATATGTTGCCGGACTATTCAGGGGAAGCTTTCGACAAAATCAGTTTGAAGATAAGCGGCTTGTATAGTGCCGATGGACAATTGGTGTATTCTGGTTTGCAAGGTTCTGCCGGAGCTTGTGCTTTCCAATATGGTTACGAGGAAGTAAAGGCAGAGATATCTGTGCTTTATGATGATTTGGAGACAAGCGAGTCCATTGATGGTTTGGATTCCCTTACGATTTGGGTTATGGGCGATGAATACGTGAAATACAGTGGCGTACAGTTTGATTTCGTTGTAAATGGAAAGATAGAGTCTGTTGTAGTTAAAGATATTAAGAAGATGGCTGATAAGGAAAATGAAGGCGCTTCTTACTTGAAAGTTTGTGTACCCACGCATGCGGCTGATGCAGACTCCAAGGTAAAAGTTTCTTTTGTGGGTTTGGAGGCAACGGATGGTTTGGATTATTCTTCAGATTTTGCAGCTGAATTTACTACGAAAGGGAAAAACGTGGATGCACTGGCCATAACAGCTTCTACTCCGACAGATGGTGAGACATTGGATGCTTTGAAAGGTGGCTCTTTTGTCAGGGTATCCACCAACCGTGACAAAGAAATCCAAAGCATGATATACGAGGTTTTTGATGTAACTACGAATGAGAACGTCAAGAGTATGGCCTATATGACCAAGACAAAAGACGGATTTGAAGGTGAGGTCATCTATGATTGTCAGATGTATGAAGGTCATGATTATGAAATCCGTTTCCGGGCTTATTCCGATGTTAGCAGTAGGGTGCTCCTTGGTGAACTTTCCGTGAAGTTGCATGGAGCGGCCAAGGCTTTTGTGGCCAGTCCTGTGGCATTATTGGAAATAACGCCCAATCCTGAAACAACAGTTTTGACTTCGGAGGCAGACAGTATTGTGGTCATGAAGTTCAGTGCCCCTGTGGTAATCACAGATGAAACAGCATTCATCATCAGCGGCCAGGGGGGAACGGAAAAACTGCGCAGCTTACGTTCCAATGCAGATAAGACGGAATGGAGATTGGTGATACCGGAATATTTCATGAAAACGTACACAGCTATTTACATGTCTGTTACGGTGAAGGATGAAAACGGAATGGTAGTTCTTGGGAATGCCGGGTTAAATGAAAGTAGTTACTTCAATTTGTGCTTCGATGCGTCCTACAATGCTCCTGACATGCTCGTGACCCCGGCTGACGGGGCTAAGCTGACAAGCATCAAGGAAGTTGTTTTTGGTTATGCAGGAGGTATCAACGAACTTTCCGCCGGAGGTGAAAAAGTGGAAATTTGGGACAGAATGCGTAACGTGATAGCTACTGCCGTAAGCATGGAACTGGTGATTCCGGAAGGTAAGGAAGATGACTTCAGTTATGTCCCGACAGAAATCAAGGTGACATTTAACCGCGAAGTGACTGAACCGGGCGCTTATATCGTGCACGTGCCTGCCTCTACTTTCACTTTGGGTGAGCAATTCGACTCTAAGAACAATAAGGAGACTTTTGTCAACTATATCATTGAGGGCGAAGCACCTCAGACATTCGTCCCTGTAGAAGTACAACCTGTCATGGAAGGCAATGCCATTAGCGGATTTTTGGTGAAGAACCCGAGTCAGGTGACATTGGACGAGGAGACATTCGACCCGTCTACCATTAAGATTGTCAATACGGCTACAGGCAAGGAAGTTGAAGGTGGAAAATATGCCACTTATGCTGAGGCTTGGGAAGACTTCAGTATTGTGTTGGAGAATCCGTTGACGGAGATAGGCACTTATACGTTGACCCTTCCGGCTGGGATGTTCGGTAGCGATGCTTGGATGCCGGGTGGTTCAGAGGGTACATGCAACCCGGAACTGGTTTACACTGTCGTATTGACTGAAAACGGTGCCACGGTAGGTGTGAAACCGGTTGCAGTTGGTGCCGATGCCGATAAGGTAACTGTATATACCTTGAATGGTGTGCAGGTGCTTTATCAAGCCGACCGCGAAGCCCTGAAGACTTTGAACAAGGGCATTTATATTGTCAATGGCAAGAAAGTGGTTGTGAAGTAATAAATCTGTATTTTATAAGATTATGAAAGGGAATCCTGTCCGTATTCGGGCAGGATTCCTTGGTTTAAGGTTTGAAAACCCTATATCCTTTATTTGTATGTAGTAGGATTTCACTATTTTTGCAACTGAAAGGAAGAGGAATATATTAATAGTAATAGCGAATGAAGCAGAAAAAGACTTGGGTATGCGCCCTTTTGTTGGGGGCATTGGCAGGGGGATTGCAAGCTGCGCATCCCTCGGTAAGGAAAATCGGTGAGATGCCTGTACGGACAGGTTCTCCCAAGATTCCGGTGGTGTTGGTACAGTTTAAGGATAAGGCCATGAGTGAAGCCGACCCGAACGCCGGGTATACGGCACGTTTGTCAAAACCGGCCACCATGGAAGAAGTGGAAGCCGGGGACGGTACAGCCTTTCAATATTTCAAGGATCAGAGCCATGGCAAGTTTACGCCGGAATTTGTCGTAATCGGCCCTGTCACGTTGGACGAGAAGGCTGCTTATTATGGTGCAGATGGAAAAACGGTGAAGGATGAGCACGTTGGGGAGATGATTACGGAGGCCATCCAAAAGGCGATAGGAGCCGGTGAAGTGGAAGACTGGGCTGAATTTGATAGTAATTCCGACGGTCTGGTAGATGCACTTTATGTACTTTATGCAGGAGAAGGACAGCATGCCCTTCCAGCTCAGACAGATTTGGTATGGCCGCATACATCATCCCTCTCTGAGCGTGGTTATACGAGTCCGGAAGTTGCAGGCTTGAAGTTTAACTCTTATTCTTGTACTAACGAAATGTTGAATGGGCAGTTAGATGGAATAGGGACATTTTGTCATGAATTTAGCCACCAGTTAGGTCTGCCGGATTTTTACCGTACGGATGGAGGCAAGGTCACGGAATTCGCCATGGGGTCATGGTCGTTGATGGATTATGGAAGCTATGCGCTTGACGGTCGCCGTCCGGTGGGCTACCGTGCTTTGGAAAAGGCCCGTATGGGATGGATTGAATTACATGAACTGAATGAAGCCGCAACGGTGAAGGACATGCCTTCTACCGATCAGGGAGGAGTGGCTTTTAAAGTGGTGAACTCTTCTTCAAACGGTAAGGAGTACTTTGTGTTGGAGACCATTGACGACAAAGGATGGAACAAGAGCTGCGTTGGAAAAGGTTTGTTGGTGACGTATGCCTTGATGAATGATGAAAAGGCATGGGAGGATAATACCGTGAATAATGAGGCTTTCCATGTAAAAATCATCCCGGCAGACAATGCCCGGACATTGTTGGTCACGGGAGAGAATGAGTCTGAGTATGAGTTGGGACTGAAAGGCGACACGTATCCTTATGGGGCGAATAATGAGTTGACGGACACTTCCACGCCTTCCACATCTGATTTGCTGTACGGGCGTTATGGAACTTTGGGGAAACCGGTTACAGCCATTGTGTATGACGAGGCGACACAGCGTGTCTCTTTTGATTTCATGGGAGGCAGCGATGACCATGTGATTACGGCCATTGCAGATGTACAGGTTGATGTTGCCGGTGGAACTGGGGTGTGGTACCGTATGGACGGGATGCAGGTGGACAAACCTACAGGCAAGGGGGTGTATCTTTACCGTGGGGCGGACGGTCGCATGGCTAAGAAGTTGGTGCGATAAAATATCGTAAGGAATGAAAAAAAGCCCGTTTCCGGCATTCGCAGCGACCGGAGACGGGCTTTTTGGGGTTTATGAGGGTTAGCGTTTCAGTTTCAACTGGCGGAAGAACTCGACTTGCCCCAGGTTGTTGCCATCCAAGTCGTAGGCGATGACGGCGATGCCGTCCATGGTCGTCCCATCGGTAAAGGTCGAGTCGGCTGCGAAACAGCATTCGTATCCTTCGGAAGTGTATTGCAATGCGCTTTTATAGTTGACTTTGCGCTTTTCCGTGTCGTGGGAGTAGATAATCCCTTTTGTATTGACACCGCCCAAGTACGTTTTGTAAATGTCCTGGTAGAAGCCCAAATCCTCTCCTAACTTAAAGCCAAAGACATGTTCGTCAATGCTACGTGCCTTTAATGTCAAAGCTTCGGGCATGCCTGTGAGGGTTATGGTTCCGTCTGTGGCTTTGGACAGACTCACGCCGCAGGCCACCGGTTGGTTGTATTGGTTAATGAAGCTTGCCCTCCATTCGCCCATCAAATCCCCGATATTGTATTGGTAAAGGTGGGTGGAGTACTGTTTGTCCATCTTCTCGCAACGGATAGTAACGGTCGTATGGCGTGGTGCTCGGGTGTCGTTAGCCTCGAATTTGAAAGTGACCCCCTCTTCGTTTTTCTCATAGCTGACCCAGTCGGAAGCCACGGTTACGGTATAATCAAAAGCCGAAGCCACGTCTAAAGTCAAGGCATCGGCAGCATCGGTCGCATGTAACCCTTCCGTTTCTTCTACACGGAAGAAACCACCCTGTTGGTTGATGGGGATTTGTTTCTGTGTGCCGTCTGCATAAGTCACGGTTACGATGGCATTACGGCCTTCAAGGTCCGTATTGTCACTCACGCTCACAAAGATGGTGTCTCCTTCTTGCCTAAGGTTGCACCAAGCTTCTGATGCCACGGCAGTGGCAGGTTGGCCGTTGAGCAAGATGTAACCTTCGGCAGCGGCGGCCTTGAAGTTGATGTCCACTACGGTCACTTGTGGTTTTGTGGATTCGTCATCGTCGCTGCAACCGGCAAAGAAGCCAGTCGCGAGCGCACATAATATGATGCTTGTTTTTTTCATCTTTTTCTAATCTTTAATTCTTTTGTTTCAATTTGATTTGGCTGTAAGTGTTCAGCACGCCCAACTGGTCGCTTGTCCGGTCCACGCCCTTGAACGCATAGAATACAAAACCGTTGACCGATGATTCCGATATGCGGCCGTTGTCTGTGAATTCAAAGATGCGCGGAGACATTTGTGTGGTATGGCTGACCAGACCGGCTTTCGGGGTCAGGTACATGTTGCCGGCGTTTTCGTCCCATGGGCATAAATGGATATAGGCATCCATCTCGCCTTCCTCTTCCGTGGATAATACGACCATATCCAGATATTGTGTGTTGAATTCCAACATGCCGGTGGTATGGTTGTACACGGCTTTTACCTTAAACTTCATTCCCAATGCGCTGATTTTGGTCTGGAGTGTGTCGGTGTCTTCCATGCGGGTGAAGCTTATGGTTTCGGTAGTGTCCGATTTGCCGAAATCATAATCGTAAGTCAATTCCCATGTATGGTTCGTATAGAACTCGATGGGCACGTAGTCGGCCGGTCTCACATATTTCAGTTGGATGGTATTGTCGCTTGTGCTGGTGAACGATTTGGTAGCGTTGTCCCAAATGAAATTATCGCATTCGACACCGTTGACCAGGGTCGGGCTGTATAGCCGGAGCCCTTTGTCCGTATAAGCAAAAGACACCCTTCGCTTGGAGGTTTCCCCGTTTGCGGAAGTTTCACTGAAAGTGATGACGTTTTCTTGTGAAAAAGCCGACGGTGTAAAGGTTTCCCCTCCTTTGAAACCGACCAACGTGCCGTACTCCTCGCTTTCGGTGCGTATGGCGTTGCAGGCAGCGATATAGGCACCCCAGTCGGTTGCATCGGCCAACCGTTTCATGTGCATGACTGTGCCGTGCTTCTTCCCTTTCAGCGTGAGCTCGTTTTCGGTGGCTGCGGTGATGACGAATTCGAAGTCTCCGGCAAAGCCGTCCACGTCGAGTCCACCCCTTGGTTCCGTCCAATAGTGTATGAGTACGTTGTAAGTGGAAAATGACAAAACGGGTCCTTGGTCGGCAATCAGTTTGAATTTGGAGGTGACGCGTTGTCCGGCTTGGGTTTCCTCTTTGTCGTTATATCCGTGCACTTTGGTGTCGGACATGATGGTCACGTCTTCGCCTTCAAATTTCATGAGCATCGTCACACCACCGATGTCATGGCTTTTACCGCCCGGGTAATATTCCAGTTTCCATCCGTTCGTGGCACTGGTGAGCAATGCCTGATAATTGTCCAGTGCCTGGTTGGTGCGGTTGGTGGATGAGTCTTCAAAGATGTCATCTTCGCTGAACAGGCAGGATTGCAGGGTGAATGCCGCAAGGCAAATCAAGCTCAATATGCTAAATCTTTTCATTCTTGTTTCTTCATTAAAGGTTTTCCAAATCAAGGTCTTTTATCTCTGAGGTCCTGCGCAGCACAACGCTTCTGAGCTCGTTGATGTCGATGTTCCATGAGTTCTGTAGGTAACTTTTCACAATCTCGAACTTTTGGTTGATTAGTTTTGCGCCCTTCTCACCGCTTTTTTCGAGCAGATTGTCCCAAAATGTCTGGTCGTTGGTGATATAGGTGGATATGACTTCTGCAAAGTCTTCATCCGGTTGGTCCATGGCGTAAGGGGTCACGAATCCTTTGCGGTTGGCTGTGGTGTCCGCTTGTTCGTTCCACTGTGCACCGACATAGTCAGAGGGAGTTATCTTCTCGAAATCCGTGCTGTATGGTTTGGTCTGGTGCAAGATATGCGAGAACTCGTGGTGCATGGTGTGGAAGTAATATGCGTTCAGCACTTCCGGGTCGTCGATGTTGTTCTCTATCGTGTTGATGTTGTAGAGGATTACCTTTAAGCCGCCTTCCGCTGTTCCCAAAGTACTGGTCTGTGTGTCTGCGTCGTATGCGGCAGAACCGATGAAGAGTATCTGTTTGGGGACATAGGTTCTCATGAAGTTGATGCCCACCACTTCATCATACGCTTCCAACCATACATATTTGATGATTTGGGCCATGATTTTGGATTGGTCAAGTCCGGCAGGGACGAGGTCGTACTGCATGTCGGTTTCGATGTCTTCCCATCTGTACTTGATTTCAATGTTGTAGGGGTTCACATAATTTTTCTGCAACCATACGTCGAACTCGTTACGTTCGGGCAAGGTAGTATCGAAAATGCTTTGTCCTTCAATTTCGTCGTCATTACATGATATGGCGGTCAGGCTCAAAGCGAACATGAATAGATAACCTATATATTTTTTCATTTTCTCTCTTTTTAATATATGAATTATTTATTTCTCGGGTTGGGGGTCAGGCCGGCACCGATTACTGTATTCGGTATCTGTAGGGCACGGCGTGGGTCGCCGGGCTTCATTTCGTCGGTCACGGTGATATTCTGCTTTTCAACCGTCCTGCGGTAAATCGTAATACCGTAACGTTTGATGTCGCCCCAACGCAAGCCTTCGTGGAGGGTCAGGATGCGGCGGGCGTGCAGGATGAAATGTATCATGTTTTCCTGTATGCCGGCTTCTACCGTGAAATCGGGGTGCAACTCTTTTTTGACGGTAGGCTTTTGCGGGGTGTAATAGGCCATGTTCCCGTAAAAGTCATCGATGCCTTGCCGGGTCAATACCACTTTGGAGGTGGTGTAAGTGTCCAACCATACTTGCATGTCAGCGATGGCCTTGCCATATTCTTTTTTCATGGCATAGGCTTCGGCGCGTACCAACAACAGTTCGTCGGTGGTGAAAGCGGCTTGTATGATATTATAATATCCGGTGTCGGCACCCGGGTCTATGACTTCAAAATAGAAGAACGGGTATTTGCGGAACACCACTTTGGGGATGGAGCTATAGTTGGCTGCCATTTGCCGCAGCGTTGTACTGCAATCGCCCCAAATACCGGTAGACTCACTGGTCTCGCTTTTGGAAATCGTCGGGTTGTGGGTGTAACGGTTGGTCGTGGTGAGCGGGCCGTTGTACATGCCCCAGAAAGAACGTGCTGTGTACAGCATCAGATTGGCCCGGTTGCTGGCTTCGACATAAGCGTCGGGTTGTAGGTCGTCGTTCAAGGACAAGCTGCCGAGGGCACTCCAGTCGCGCATCATCAACGCCGGTTCATCACCCAACACCTTGGTGGCGTATGCTATGGCTTTGTCGTATTGGCGGTAGTACAAATAGAAGCGTGCGGCAAATGCATAGGCTGCTTTGGTGTTGAAGTGGTATTTGGCCACAGAATAGTTGTTGTCATCTATTAGGGGCAGACCGGCTTCTATGTCGGTGGCAATATGTTCGTACGTTTTGCCGATGGTTTCGCGGTCGTATTGTGGGTTGACCGTAGTTTCCGGTTGGGTGCTGTAAGGGATGCCCAATGCAGTATCCTTGTTGCTTTCACTCCAAGCTTCGCAGAAAATGTAGCTGAGCATGAAATGCCCGTAGGCCCGGCATAAAAGAGCTTCACCCCGTTGGGCGGACAACAGGCTGGGGGCAGTGCCTTCGGCCTGGAGTTTGTCAATGGCCTGTAATGCCTGGTTGGCCGTGGCTATGGCTGCGTAGCAGGATTGCCAGTAAGTCACGGGAGAGTCATTGCCCGTTTCTTTGGTGTCCTTCCATTCATAGACCTCCCGGCTCAGGCGGTCGAATATCTGGTATTTGGGGCCATTGTCATCCGTGTTGTCCGAAGAGAATTCGGCCAATAAGTTCCAACTTGTGGTCGGATAAGCCGTGACTAATAGTTTGGTGATTTTTTCAGGGGTATCCAATTCCGTACGGTTATCGGGCATTTCGTCTAGAAAATCGTTACAGGAAGATACGGTCAGCGAGAATGCGGTTAAGGCAATTGCTGTATATTTGATTTTCATTATCATTCTTTTTAAGTTTGTATCTGGTTATAAGCCTAATCTTAGAGTCATGGTGAACTGGCGGGGAACAGGGGAAGCCACACCGCCTGCGTTGACGAATTCAGGATCTTGTCCGTTCAGCTTCTTGTCTGCATAAAGCAAGCAGAGGTTGGTAGCCTGGAACTTCAGCGAGAGGTTGGACAGTTTCAACGGTTCTATCCACTTCTTGGGGAAGTCGTAGGACAAAGAGATTTCTTTCAGACGGATAAAACCGCCTTTTGCCACACGTTCCGTGGAGTAGTTATAGGCATTATAAGCATATCTCAGGTCTGTGTTCTCGTAATACTGGCGGTAGCTCAGGATGGCCGGGATATTGGTCTTGTGTTCGTCGCCCGGCAAGGTCCAACGGTTTTTGAATTCGCGTGTCGTGGCTGTCAAATCGCTATAGTTGGCACTGAATACCGGATCAAGACGGACTACGTTGCCACCGGAATAAGTCAGGAACACGTTCAGGCGGAAGCCTTTGTAATTGAAAGTATTGCCCAAGCTACCCATTACGGTCGGGTCGGTAGAGCCTTCATATTTTAGCCAAGAGAAGTCATCACTGTACTGGAAGCTGATGTCCGTGCTAGTAATTTCTCCGTTTTCGTTGTAGAATGTCGGTATACCGTTGCTGTCTAGACCGGCAAACGGGATAGAGAACAGGGAACGTACCGGATAACCGGGCATCGTGAAACCGGTACCGCTTACATAGTCCATCATGGTGACCCGTGCGTCCAGTTCGGTCACTTCATTCTTGTAAGTGGAGAAGATGAAGTCGGTGTTCCAGGAGAAGTTCTTGTTCTTGATATTCACGGTCGAGATACTCATTTCAAAACCGTGGGATTTCATGGAAGCCACGTTGGCCCATTTCTTGCTTTCTCCACCCACGCCCTGTGTGTTGATGGAGCCAATCAGGTCATGGTTGTCGCGGGTGTACCAGTCCATGGCCAAGTTGATGCGGTTGTCCAAAAAGCCCAAATCCAATCCTAAGTTCAACTCGGTTTTCTTTTCATACGTCAGTTCGCTGTTCTCCAATTGGTAGAGTTGCATACCGCTCTCCTGTATGGAAGTGAACGGGCGGAATGGCGTATAACTCGAGATGATGGCTCTTGAGTTGGATATGCTCGAGGGACCGCGGTCACCGGTCAAAGAGTATGACACTTTGAAAGCAGCGTGTGAAACCACGTCCTTGAGGGGGGCGAAGAACTTTTCCTCGTCAAGGTTCCAACGGCCGGAAATGTTCCAAGTGGGCAACCAACGGGCCGTACGGCTTTTGCCCAATTTGTTCGTACCTTCATAACGCACGGTTCCATTCACGGAATAGCGTGACTGGAAAGCATAGTTGGCGTTCATGAAGAAGGCCGCGCTGCGCAGGTGGTTGTTGCCGATACCATAGTAACTTGAACCTTGTTCGATAATTTGTTTCAGGAACTGGTAGATGTAGAACGGGGTTTCACCCATGGAATACTGCATGCCCCAACCGTGGAAGTAAGCTTGGTTGTAATCGGTGGAGTTTACTTCCATACCGGCATAAACGTTAGTCAGGTGGTCGTCTTTCCACAAACGGTTCCACGATGCGGAAGCACGGAAATCGAATCCTTTGGTCTTGTAGTCCCTTCGTTTGTAAAAACCTCCTTCGGGCAGGACAGACATCGGCAGCGAATAGGGGTTGTCGGGGTCTGTGTACAGTTTGTCGTTTTGGTCGCGGATGATGGCATTGCCCATGGCACGGTAGGCATTGGCTTGGTTGGCATCGTCTTTGACGAATTGTTCATTGGCAATGGTGCTGTATTTCATGGCACCGAGTGCGCTGAATTCCAGTTCGGAAATCGGTTTCCATTTCAATTCCCCTTGGAACTTCAAGTCTACGATGTTCAGTTCGATATAGTTGTTGTCCAGTTCATGGAAGATGTTGAAGTCCGCATAGTTGCGTGTATAGTATTCGTTCGGGTCAAGCGTGCGCGACGTGTTCAGCGCAAAAGAGTAAGGGTTGATGTCGAACTCGCGGCTTACCTGACCAGTAGAGATGTCCACGCTCTGGCTGGATGTGCCCGGGGCGCGTTGCTTGCGGTAGGAGGCATTGGACAGCAAGTTCAAGGTCAGCTGTTTGCTGAGGTTGAAAGAAGTGTTCAGGTTGGCAGTGTAGCGGCTTACCTTGCTCTGCTTGTACCATCCCGGGTCGCTCATGACGCTCAAAGAGGCATAATAGGAAGCTTTGTCCGTACCGGAAGATACGCTTACGGAGTGGTTGTGCATGACGTTGTGGGTGAACAGTTCGTCGAACCAGTCCGTGTTGCGCATTTCTGCAGAGCGCAGGTAGGCGTTGCGGGCTTCCAATGTGTTAGGCAGTCCGAATTGTCCGGTGGCCGGGTCGTAAGAGTTAATCAGGTGCCACATCTTGCCATACACGCCGCTGTTGGCTGCGTTGTACGTGCCATTGTCCAGGTTGCCGGAAAAGTTCAGCCATCCTTTGTCGGCCATTTCCTTGTACACGGACATTTGGTCTTGCGAATTCATGATGTTGAAGTTCTTGTAACTCGGCTTCATGCGCATGGTGAATTCACCGGTATAGTTGATTTTGCTTTGTCCGGCCTTTCCTTTTTTGGTGGTGACGACAATCACGCCGGCCATAGCGCGTGCACCATAAATAGAGGTGGCCGATCCGTCTTTCAGGATTTGGAAACTTTCGATGTCATCGGCATTCAGGCCTGCGATGGAAGAGCTGATCATGGTTTCCACGTCACCGGTGGCCAAAGCGTCTGCACTGACTTCGATGGCATCTTCCATGATGACGCCGTCCACCACCCATAAGGGTTTGCTGCTGCCGTAAATGGAAGTGGCTCCGCGGACACGGATTTTCGGTGCTGTACCGAATGTACCGCTGACGTTTTGCACGGTCACACCGGCGGCACGTCCTTCCAATGAACGGCTGATGTCGGCCATTCCGTCTATTTTCATTTTATCGGCATCCAACTTTACGGTGGCACCGGAGGGGGATGTTTATTTATCACAATGGGCAGACCCAGGTAACGTATCTCTGCCTACGGGGGTGTTGAACCGCAAAGGTGGATTATGTGATTATTCCAAATGGTCTTCTGGGGTGCGGAGTGCTTTGGCGGAAGATTCGGATGTAGAGTTGAAATTGGAGGCCGTCTCTATGGTTGGGGAAGATAGTATCGTTATTCGGGTACACTTGGCATCTGGTGCTACACGAAATGCTAAATTACAATTGTGGGTTACGGAGAACGGTATTGAATCTATCCAGTCTTTTCCAGATCATGTGAATCCTCAATATGTGCATAGTCACGTATATCGTGGGGCGGTGAATGGAGTTGGAGGTGAGGATGTGGTTTTGCAACAGAATATTCCTTCAGATTTGGAGCGTGGCGTTCGGATGAAACCGAATTGGAAACCTGAAAACCTTTCAGTGGTAGGTTTTATCTACACTATTGCAGATGGGGTTTTGCAAGTAGAAGAATGTAAGGTAAAATAAGTATTAATGATTAAAGAAGTAATGAAATGAAGAAACTTTTTACTCTTTTAAGTGCGGTATTTTGGGTATGTGTTGGATTGAATGCCCAAACGTTGACTTTTTCCCATAAGGGGGAGGCTCCTATAGCTGATGGAGCAACTTTTTATAATGGGGATATCAATCAGAATTATTGGGAACTGATGAAATGGCATTATTTTTATCCTCATGTATTTTTAGGATGTGATGAGTCGGTAGAGGTGGTTGTAGAAGTGGATGCGTCTGCAGATAAGGTTTCTGGGGTTCAAATGTGCTGTTTTGGTCAATGTGAACCAACAGGTGAAGGTAATGGCTACAAAGTAATAAAAGAAGGAAAAATTACTGCTAATGAGCCTGTTGATTTGGCTATAGAATATAATGCAAAGGAAATAAAGGAAGGTACAACGGTGGCTATTAGAGCCAAAGTCTCGGCATGGGTGAAAGGAAAGGAAGACGATAAAGTAAGTTTTAATTTGGTGATGACCAATGACGACAACCTCCTTTCAGTGGAAGGCATCCAGGCTCATAATGAACGTGCCGTGAAGCTCATCGGCCAAGATTTGGTGTACGACTTTGCCACGTCTTCCGCCCGTACGCTTTCTGTTTACGGGCTGAGCGGGGAGAAAGTGATGCAGGAAAATCTGGCTTCCGCGCAAGGCCGCGTTTCTTTGGCTTCCTTGTCCAAAGGGTTGTGGCTGTATTGCATCGAAGGTGCGGACGGCAAGGTGAGTGGAAAGGTCGTATTGAAGAAATAATATAATATAGAAGATATGAATGACAAAATTTTCAAGGGCTTGTTTTCTGTGGCTTTAATGGCTTGTGCCATGTCCGTGTCGGCCCAGATGCCGGTGCTGTCTGTACAGGAAGCACAGCTTCCGGCAAAGTCCGTGGCGGCCTTGAAGGCCGGTAAGCCTGCCGTGGCAGGACATTTGGATGTGGCCGGGAAAGCAGCGGCGCGTACCGTGGATTTGAATGACGCGGCTGCGCGTGGGGGAGAGAAACCGGGCACGTTCTATACCGTGGAGACCGGTTATTACAACTTGGTGCCGGGATTGGGGTTGGCCACGGTGAGCGAAGACTCCGTGGTGTTTGCCCGCAACGGTATCATGGCCTATCCCGACCGCGACCTTCATTTCATCCATGCCACCAAGGAAGGCACTTATTCCGCTTTTGAATGGGATTTCGGCGGGGATGACAAGTTTACGGAAGATACCATCCGCATGCATCCTTTCTTTGCTCCGAACGGCGTATATTTAGAAACCCCGAAACTGACCGCCACCAAGGACGGCGTGGATTCGGTATATTGCATGGGCGGCAGCTATGATGAAGACGGGAAGTTCTTGCCCGGCATGGTGGCTCTTTCCGGCATGGGCTATGTGTATAATGTGGATGTGGACGGCTACCCGTTTGCCAATACGTTTTATAATTCTTTGAGTCCCAATGACCCTTGGGGGGCTGGCAATATGTTTTTCGGTTGGGATACTACAGAAAAGCCTGTTTATCTGGAAATCTTTGATGCACCCAAAGAGGGAGGTGTCATGTTGTGGGGTACCCATTTTTATGTGATGACACCGACCAGTGTGGATTTGGGCAAGAAGCGTTTTGCCGTGTCTTGGTTCGAGCACGTCCCGGAAACGGAGGAGTGGAAGATGGTGAAGGAGTTTACGGAAATCAGGCCCCGTCTGGTACGTGAATTGTCTAATGAAGCTTTCCGTGTATGGGATGTGACCGTCAACACCGACATGCCCGAAGTCTTGGTGAAGAACAGTTTCTATGTGATGATCGAAGGACCTCAGGACGGTACGAAATGGGCTTTGATGGCACAGCTTGACCGTATGGACTATCCCGATCCGGAACGCAACACGGCCTATTTTGTCCCGACCGTTGGTGAAAATGCCGGGGTGGTTTGCCAGTATATGTTGCAAGATCAGACCGGGAAGGCGTTCAACTATGCCAGTTCGTTGGACATCCATCAGTTCGTGGCCACGCCTTACATGATTATGAGCAGGAACGGTGCGGATGTGATTGAAGATACGAGTTATGATTTCAATGCGACCGGTGAGGTGCGTAACCTGTTGATTTCGGACTGGATGGGGGGAAGTTCCAACGGTGTGTCCATCACGGCTACGGTGTCGAACTCTTCGCATGGCGATTGGTTCTCGGTGACTCAGCCGGTGGCGGCCGAAGGGAAGAGCAACCTTTTTGCCATTACCCTGACGGCACAGGCCAAGCCGTTCAATGTGAAAGGCCGCCGTGCCACACTGACGCTGACGGATAATAAGGGCTTTTCGCGTGACCTGACGATTTACCAAGGAGATCGCAGTGCTGCCGACGACGCTTTGTCCGTAGAGGCAGTCAATGCCTCCGGCCGGGTGGACGTAACGGCGGCGGGAGAAGGTTTCGACGTGATTTATCCGTCTTCGTACAACCGTTTGGACGTATATGCCACTTCTGGACAGCTCGTGGGTACTTACGCTTTGTCTGCCGGCGGTTCTGCCCATATTGCGGCAGCTTCATGGCAGAAAGGAATTTATATGTTCCAATTTGCCGGAAGCGAAGGCACGCAGGTCGTGAAAGTTTTGAAGAAGTAATTACGGTCCGGTTTCGGGCTTATCCTCATAAAGGCGGGGCATACCATCCAAGTATGTCCCGCCTTTGTGTTTGGAGGATTAAGACAGCGAACAGAAAAAGGGAACTAAAAACGGGACGGTGAAATCGAGGGCAAAACCGTGGAAAATGGAGAGCGGGACAAACTGGTTGCCGCAGCATCCGGCGATGATGGGGAGCGTCGTGTCGCCCGTGGTGGCACCGCCTTGGCTGATGGGAGCCAACGGCCCGAACATGCGATATAGCAGGGGGGCGCCGATGAGTGCGGCCAGTTCCCTGAAGATATTGTACATAAGGGCTATCGTGCCCAGTTCGGCTCCCCTCATTTCCGTGATAAGGATGCTCGAAAGTGAATAATAGCCGAATCCCGACCCCGCTGCCAACCAGTCAGCCGGGGTGTGCCGTTGGATGAGCAGGGCAGTGGAAATCGCCCCCAACCAGGTCCCGATGGCTGTTACGACCGGCAATAAGGCTTGCCGCTTGTCTATTCTCCGCAGCCTGCGGCGCATCTCGTCGTTCTGCCCGATGCTGAATCCTACGCACCCCAACAGCAGGCAGAGGGCGTAGAATCCCGCTTCCGGTGGCAGGACGGGAATCCAGCCTAAGCGGGTGCCCGAAACTCCAAGGGCAAAGAACCCTACGATGACCATGCTTTCGACCGTCTGTTGCCGGATGGAGGGTTTCGGGGAAACGGGAGAGGAACTTGCTTCTGACGGGGAACTTGGGAGGCCAGTGTTTTTGTTTTTCGGGTGTTTTTGCAGATATCCCCAAAAAGCCCATGACAATCCCATGCAACCCGCGAAGGAAGCCGCAGTGAGGATGAGGGCTTCCATGCCCAAGGTGCCCAATTGGGAAATCAGGTCCGGATTGGCCCCGACTTCGCATCCCATCAGGAACAACAGCAACCATACGGACCAAGTGGTAAGCCGTCCTACGGCTCTGAACGGATGGCGGCGCAGCACGTAGCCTATCGCCGCGCTGCCCCATAAAATCAAAATGACGGTAAACATGGTGCAAAGTTCGCCTTTTTTCCGGAGAAATGAAACCGTATGTCCTTCCCTATACCCGATTTTGCATCCTTTCGGGCGGATTTAACTCCTTTGGAATGACAGCGCATCCAAATTAGCCGTAACTTTGCACTCTCGAAGTATCTTTATTATATAATAGGAATGGAAAATCAGAATATCGGTAAAATCCAGGTGCGCCCGCTCCAGATAGAGGACTACGGGCAGTTGGCCCAATCGTTCCGGCGGGTATATTCGGACGGCAGCGACGTGTTTTGGACGCACAAGCAGATAGAGACTTTGTTACGCATCTTTCCCGAAGGGCAAGTGGTCACCGTGGCTGATGACAAGATTGTCGGTTGCGCCCTTTCCATCATCGTGGATTATGATTTGGTGAAAGGAGACCATACGTATGCCAAAGTGACGGGAAACGAGACGTTCTGCACGCATAATCCCAAAGGGAATATCCTTTACGGCATCGAGGTGTTCATCCATCCTGACTACCGCGGCTTGCGCCTGGCACGCCGTATGTACGAATACCGCAAGGAACTGTGCGAGAAGCTGAACCTGAAGGCCATCATGTTCGGCGGCCGTATCCCGAACTACCATAAATACGCCGACAGGATGCGTCCGAAGGAGTATATCGAGCAGGTGCGCAAACGGGAGATTTACGACCCCGTGCTGACCTTCCAACTTTCCAACGACTTCCACGTCCGTAAGGTCATGACCAACTATTTGCCCAACGACGAGGAGTCCAAGCATTACGCTTGCCTCCTCCAGTGGGACAATATCTATTACCAACCGGAGACGGCTGAGCCGTTGCCTGCCAAGACGACGGTCAGGGTGGGGTTGGTGCAATGGCAGATGCGCGGTTACCGGACGATAGACGACCTGTTCGAGCAGATAGAGTTTTTCGTGGATGCCGTGTCGGGGTACAAAAGCGATTTCATCCTTTTTCCGGAGTATTTCAACGCCCCGTTGATGGCGGAATTCAACAACCTGAGCGAGTCGCAGGCCATCCGGGGACTGGCCGGTTACACCGACGAGATACGCGACCGTTTCTTGCAGTTGGCCATCAGCTACAACATCAACATCATCACCGGCAGCATGCCCTTGCAGCGCGACGGCAACCTCTATAACGTGGGCTTCCTGTGCCGCCGCGACGGCAGTTACGAGATGTACGAGAAGATACATGTCACGCCCGACGAGACCAAGAGTTGGGGGCTGTCCGGGGGCAGCATGCTGAAGACCTTCGACACGGATTGTGCCAAGATCGGCGTGCTGATTTGTTACGATGTGGAGTTCCCCGAACTGTCGCGCATCATGGCCGACCAAGGAATGCAAATCCTCTTCGTGCCTTACCTGACGGACACGCAGAACGCTTATTCCCGTGTGAGGGTATGTGCGCAGGCCCGTGCCATCGAGAACGAATGCTTTGTGGTGATAGCCGGTAGCGTGGGCAACCTGCCGCGCGTGCACAACATGGACATACAGTATGCGCAATCCGGCGTGTTCACTCCGTGCGATTTTGCTTTCCCCACTGACGGGCGCCGGGCGGAGGCCACGCCGAACACGGAAATGATTCTTGTGTCCGATGTCGATTTGGACCTTCTGAGCGAGCTGCATACTTATGGCGGTGTAAGGAATTTGAAAGACCGCCGGCGCGACCTTTATGAGGTGCGTTTCAAGAGGTAAGGAGCTTCGGAAAAAGATGTGCTGAGAACGGAAAATCAATCTCAGGAGATTGAAAAATCGTTTGGCGCAGAATGAAAATTCATTCTGCGCCAAACGATTTCGGTTTTGTAATATGTTGATAATAAGTTAGAAACGAGTCATGAATTCAATGACTATCTTGTCTTGTTCGGACACTTTGGGGGTGACTCCGTCATTGTAGAAATATTTCTCATAATTGATACGGATGTCCGAGATGAACGGTTTGGCGATGCTTAGCGTGATGCCGCCGGTGATGCGCTTGCGTTCGGCGTCGGTCAGTGTGAGGTGCCCGTTTTCGTCGGCCGTTCCGTCGCTGTGGTCGCCCATGTAATCGAAGCGTCCGAGGAATGAGATTTTGCTGAATATTTTTTTCAGTGGCAGGTCATAGCAAATGAACCCGTCGAAAGCGTTCACGTCCCGGAAGGCATCTTTGGTATAGTGTTTATACAAGTATTCCGCCTCTGCCGTCCATCTTCCGGACTTGTAAGTGATGCCGCTGTCGTACATGTTGACCGAGATATGTTCCGGCCTGATTTTCTGTGCGCTCAGCGTGACTGAAAAGCCTTTGGGCAGTTGCCATTGTGCCTTGGCGGAATAGTTGATGTTGTTGGTCCAGAAATCCTTCTGGTCGGTCAGTCCTGAGCCGTTGAATACTCCGGCCTGCAGGGTGAGGGGCAGCGAGCCGTCTATTTTATAGCCCAACGTGGCTCCCACGTCTCGCACGTTGCCCACTTGCTTGGCTATGAACGAACGGTTGGCGAAGTATTGTTGGTGGGGCGAGCGATGGGCGTCGATAGTGAACGGGACGCGCATCTGCCCGATGGTGAAATCGAAACCTTTCAGCGGGCTGAGCCGGGTGTAGGCATCCAGCATTTTGATTTTGCCTTCGTCGGACAAGTCGATTTCGGCTTTGTAAGCCACTACGGGGGCTACTTTACCTTCGATGCTGACCCGGGCGGTACGCACTTGGAAGCGTCCGGCCTTTTCTTCCGGTTGGTATTCGTATTTTCCGCGCAGTGTGCCGTGGACAACCGGGCGGTAATCCGTTTTGGCTTTTTCTTCTTTCCCTTCGTCGGCTGCGGCAGGGAGGGCGGGCAACAAGCCCAAGGCTAAAATGGCGATTTTCTTCATAATGTGTTGATTTGGGGGCAAAGGTAGGCATTTGATATGAACTCAAGATGTCATACGTATTACGATGATGTTACAAAGTTAGCGAGAAAAAATGATATATGGAAAAGTAAGGCAAAGATATTGATAGATAGGTGCTTTTAGGGATTATCATCAGAAGTTCGACGACGGTAAAAGTCATATTCCAGCCATGTTGGTACTTCGCTACGTTACCCATTTGTTACCATGCCCTGTAATGTGTCACGGGGATGTGGAAAAACATAGCAAATCACTATGGTATAGTGAGTTACTAACAACTCACGCAAGAAAAACCGAACCGGAAATAAATTGCAGTATTTTGCATTTGTTTGCGTACCAGCCAAAGGCTCTTCACCAAGTAATTTTGAAACCAAAAAAGTTCAGAACGATGAAGAGTACATTTTCAGTTATCTTTTACCTCAAAAGGCAGGTAGTGAAGAAGGACGGGACAGTGCCCGTCATGGGTCGTATCACGGTGGACGGAAGCCAGACACAGTTCAGTTGCAAGCTGACCGTCGATCCGAAGTTGTGGGACACCAAAGGCGGGCGTGTCACGGGCAGAAGCACGGCGGCACTCGAAGCGAACCGCCTGCTCGACAAGATGCGGGTGCGCATCAACAAGCACTATCAGGAAATCATGGAGCGTGACAACTACGTCACGGCGGAAAAGGTCAAGAACGCCTTTCTCGGACTGGAACACCGTTGCCACACGCTGATGCAGGTGTTCAGCCGGCACAACGAGGACTACGAGAAGCAGGTGGAGGCAGGCATGAAAGCCAAAGGCACG
>ERZ773150.604-NODE-604-length-37240-cov-4.584349_pt1 | contig 37240 bp, 18 predicted proteins | sample MGYA00580845_ERZ773150 | MGnify/ENA primary metagenome ERZ773150 (study PRJEB29015, sample SAMEA2737848) | human gut metagenome | biome: human gut; feature: human-associated habitat; material: faeces | place: China | collected 2012 ...
GGACCGGACCTTTTTCGCGTGGTCTGGAATGACAGCAGGAGATCAATAAGTTACTGTTTACAGATATGCAGTAACTGTTAAAGAATATTATTAAGGAGGCACCACAAATGCTGAATAAAAAATCTGTTGATGATATCAATGTAAAAGGCAAAAAAGTTCTTGCTCGTTGCGACTTTAACGTTCCGCTTAAAGACGGCGAAATCACTAATGACAAGAGAATTGTTGCCGCTCTTCCTACTATCAAGTATTTGATGGAGCACGGTGCAAAGGTTATACTTTGCTCACACCTCGGCAGACCTAAGGGAGAATATAAGCCTGAATTCAGCCTTGCTCCCGTTGCAAAAAGACTTTCGGAGTATCTCGGTGTTGAGGTTAAGCTTGCCGAAGATGCTGAGGTTGTAGGCCCTAATGCCAAGGCTATGGCAGCAGAGCTTAAGGACGGCGAGGTTATGCTCCTTGAAAACGTTAGATACAGAGCAGAAGAAACAAAGAACGAGGAGAATTTCTCTAAGGAACTTGCTTCTCTTGCTGATATTTTCGTAAACGACGCATTCGGTACTGCTCATAGAGCGCATTGCTCAACAACAGGTGTCGCTGCTTATTTACCTGCTGTTTGCGGTTACCTTATCCAAAAGGAAATTAAGTTTATGGGTGGCGCTCTCGCTAATCCAAAGAGACCTCTTGTTGCAATTCTCGGCGGTGCTAAGGTTTCAGACAAAATCGGTGTAATTGAAAACCTTATTGATAAGTGTGACACAATCATTATCGGCGGCGGTATGGCTTATACTTTTATGAAGTATCTCGGCCATAACATCGGTACTTCTCTTCTTGAGGCTGACTGGGTTGAAAAAGCAGGCGAAATGATGAAGAAGGCTGAGGGTAAAGGTGTTAAGTTCCTTATTCCTGTTGATAACAAGGTTGGTAAGGAATATGACGAGAACACTGAGGCTAAGGTAGTAAGCAGTGACGATATTCCTGACGGCTGGATGGGTCTTGATATCGGCCCTAAGACTCAGGAAGTTTTTGCAGACGCTATTAAGGGCGCAGGCACAGTAATTTGGAACGGTCCTATGGGCGTTTCAGAATGGGATAACTTTGCAGCAGGCACAATCTGCGTTGCTAAGGCAGTTGCTGATTCAGGCGCTATTTCAATCATCGGCGGCGGTGACTCGGTTGCAGCTGTAACAAAGCTTGGCTTTGCAGATAAGATGAGCCACATTTCAACCGGCGGCGGTGCATCACTTGAATTCCTTGAGGGTAAAGACCTTCCGGGTATCTGCGCACTCCAAGACAAATAATTTATCAATAATCGTAGGGGCGACCATTGGTCGCCTTATACCAAAAATATTTTAAAGAGGTAACTATTATGAATAAGACTCTTCGTAAGGCAATTATTGCCGGTAACTGGAAAATGAACAATACTCCTGCACAGACAACTGCTCTCATCAATGAGATGAAGCCGCTTGTTGCCGATGCTGATTGTGAGGTTGTTCTTTGCGTTCCTTTCGTAGATGTTCCTGCCGCAGTTGAAGCTGCTAAAGGCTCTAATATTAAAATCGGTGCAGAGAATGTTCACTTTAAGGACAGCGGTGCTTTCACAGGCGAGGTTTCAGCTGATATGCTCGTTGAGCTTGGCGTTGAATACGTTGTAATCGGTCACAGCGAGAGAAGAACATATTTCGGCGAAACAGACCAAACAGTAAATCTCAGAACTCTTAAGGCTCTTGAAAAAGGCTTGAAGCCAATCATCTGCGTTGGTGAAACTCTTGAGCAGAGAGAGCTTGGTTATACGGAAACACTTCTTAAGTATCAAACAAAGATGGCACTTACAAATGTAACAGCTGACCAGCTTAAAAATGTTGTAATCGCTTACGAGCCAATTTGGGCAATCGGTACAGGCAAGACTGCTACTGCTGACCAGGCTGACGAGGGTAACGGATATGTTCGTGCAGCTATTGCAGAGGCTTACGGTGCTGATGTTGCAGAAACAGTAACAATTCAGTACGGCGGCTCAATGAACGCTAAGAATGCTGATGAGCTTACATCAAAAGTAAACGTTGACGGCGGACTTATCGGCGGCGCTTCACTTAAGGCTGAGGACTTCTCAATTATCGTTAAGGCTGCAAGCAAATAATTAAACAAATTTGGGGTGGGTGTGTTTCGGCATACCCACTTTTTGTGAAAAACAATATGGAGGAATACTAATGAAAAAACCTGTTGTATTATGTATAATGGACGGTTACGGCAAGAATGACAGCGATTACGGCAATGCAATCGCTATGGCAAAAAAGCCTAACCTTGATAAGCTTATGGCTGAATATCCAATGACTTATATCGGAGCAAGCGGACTTGATGTAGGTCTTCCTGACGGTCAGATGGGCAACTCTGAAGTAGGCCACACAAATATCGGTGCCGGCAGAGTTGTATATCAGCCGCTCACAAGAATTACAAAGGCATTTGAGGATGGCGATGCTGAAAAAAATCCTGCTCTTAAGGGCGCTATGGATAATGCTAAGGGCAAGGCTCTTCACCTTATCGGTCTTGTTTCACCCGGTGGTGTTCATTCTCATTCGGAGCATCTTTATCATCTTCTTCAAATGGCTAAAAATAACGGTGTAGAGAATGTTTACGTTCACGCTCTTCTTGACGGCCGTGACGTTCCGCCTTCATCTGCTGTTGAATATCTCAATGAACTTGAGGATAAAATGAAGGAAATCGGCGTAGGTAAAATCGCTTCCGTAATGGGCAGATTTTACGCTATGGACCGTGACAATATTTGGGACAGAGTTGAAAAGGCTTATGCCGCTATCGTTTATGGCGAGGGCATTCAGGCTGACAATGCAGTTGAGGCGGTTAAGGCTTCTTATGAAACTGTTGATGAGGACGGCAAGCACCTTACAGATGAATTTGTGCTTCCTACCGTTATCGGCGGCAGCGAGGGCAGAGTTAAGGCTGACGACAGCGTTATCTTCTTTAACTTCCGCCCTGACCGTGCAAGAGAGATTACACGTACATTTGTTGACCCTGATTTTAACGGCTTTGAGAGAAAGAACGGCTTTTTCAAGCTTTACTATGTATGTATGACTCAGTATGATGCCGAGATGCCAAACGTTGAGGTTGCATTCGGCCCTGAAACTCTTGTTAATACCTTTGGTGAATATATTTCAAAGCACGGTATGACTCAGCTTCGTATTGCCGAAACTCAAAAGTATGCTCACGTAACTTTCTTTTTCAACGGCGGCGAGGAAAAGCAGTATGAGGGTGAGGACAGAATCCTTGTTGCTTCTCCTAAGATTTCCACATTTGACCTTATGCCTGAAATGAGTGCTCCTGAGGTATCGGAAAAGCTTAATGCGGCAGTAAGAAGTGGCAAATATGACGCTATTATCGTAAACTTTGCTAACTGCGATATGGTTGGCCATACAGGTATTATCCCGGCGGCAATCAAGGCTGTTGAAACTGTTGATGCTTGTGTTGGCTCACTTGCAAAGGCTGTTATAGAAATGAACGGCAACCTCTTTATCACTGCCGACCACGGCAATGCTGATAAGATGCTTGACGAAAACGGCGAGCCGTTCACAGCTCACACAACTAACCCTGTTCCGTTTGTTGCAGTAAACTGCGGCGAGGGCGTTGAACTTCGTGACGGCGGCAAGCTTTGCGACATCGCTCCTACAATGCTTCAAATGCTCGGACTTGACAAGCCTGCTGAAATGACAGGTGTATCACTTATTAAATAAGTAAATACAATAATAAAAGGATTAGATATTCGTATTAATTTACGCATATCTAATCCTTATTTTTTATCTTATATTTATGTTTATATTGTTATATTGTCGGTTTAACTCTGTATACTACAGTCGAATGTTTAGGAATTGTTGCATTAATGGTAGTTCCTGTTGAGCGTTCGTCTGTCCATAAATCGTGAAGCTCATAACCCGACGGAGATTCCTCAATACCTAAGTATGGGTCTTTAGTAAGGTCATCAAGCTTGAAGTTGACGCTTTTTGTGGAAGAAGCAGTATTGAATAAACAAAGTGCAACATCGCCGTTTGAAAGCGGACGGGCAATAATGTCAATACCGCTTTCCTTTTTAATTCTCTTAGCGCTCTTGCCGAGTGAATCCTGGTCAACTGCAATCATGTGTTTGTTAGTAACAATTTTAAGCGTTTCGTTATCCTTATCGGGCATACCGTTTGATACAAAGCTTCTGATATCGTTGCCAAGCATAAGCGGAGCGGCAAGCATACACCAAAGCGAGAAATGCGCTCTGTTTTCGTTATCGTCAAGCTTTCCGTTGCCGACCTCAAGCATATCAGGGTCATTCCAATGGCCCGGTCCTGAGTACTTATAAAGCTTCAAGGTGCGGTTATATATCATAGTTATGCTTCTCCAATTTGGAGCTATATCGGGCGTTGTGCGCCACATTGAGCCTGCTTTAGCACCCCAAAGATAAGGGCGAGCCATGCCCCATTCGCAAATAGAATATGTGATTGGCTTTTCTTCTGAATGTGTAACCTTAGCCCACATTGAGCTTGCTTCCTTAAGAGCGTCACCCATACGCTTATACTGAATATATGACGAGTCAATCGCAGTTGCTACAGGGTTTTTGATTGTCATATTGTTGGTGCCCTCTTTAAGCTCAACAATAATTTGTTGCCTGCCTAAAGGACTGAAGCCCTTGGTTTCAGGGAAGAAAATTTCATACATTTTGCCGTTAATATGAATTTGCATATACTGCTTTTTTTTAGCCATTGACTTGTGAAAAACAAAGGTTAATACGTATTCGCCCTTTTCGTCTGCGTCGAAATTAAAGCTTGCAGAGCCTGAGCCGTGGCTGATAAATCCGATTGCTTTTTTGCTCGGCACGTCAGACATTTTGATAATCTTTGCTCTGCCGGTAAACTCTGCGTCTTCCGGCCTTAAATCAATTTCAAAAGCGCTTTTTGGCTTGGTAATTACAATATGCTCAATTGCAGGGCAGTCACCACTGATTCTGTTATGATGGCAAAAATCGTATTTAAAAAATTCACAGCCCCAAGACGCAATTGTTTTAGCGTCAAGCCTTTCGTTGCCGAGAGAGGCAGGGAGGTCCTCGCAGGTGAGAGTACCGTTAGAAGAATAAAGACCAACCTTTAAGCCGAGTGCGTTAATATCCTTAATAAGCTTAGGGATACCACGGCTGAATGTGCCGAGATCGCCCTGAAGCTTTCCGTCACTGTCACGAAGGGAACTTTGCCAGCAATCGTCAAGGTTAATAAATTCATATCCTGCGTTTGCAAGTCCGCTGTCTTTCATAGCGTGGGCAGTTTGCATAATAATATCCTGGTCAATATTGTTCCTAAAGGTATTCCAGCTTGACCAGCCCATAGGCGGAGTTTGAGCAACCTTATTTTCAGAATATTCTTCGTCCTCGCTTATGTCAATTGTAAGCTTAGTCGGGATAAATATTTTTTTCAAGGCGCAAAGCGGGCACTTGCCGTTTGCTTTCATATTTAAAAACCAAGAAATGAACACAACAATCAATATTGCCAAAACGGCAACTAAAATTATAGCAAGATATTTCATTATAAACCAATCTCCTTAAAAAGCTCCAACTCCTTTTGAGCCAAAGCATGCGTATTTTCATCATCAAGTGAATTTACTGCATTTAACGTAAATTCTTTTCTGTTTTTAAAATTGTAAATTATTCGATAAATCCAAGCATATAAAATAAGCCAAGGTCTTCCGTCGATAAATTTGATATAATCAATTTCTTTAAGCTTTTTGTAAGGCGGAAAGAGAAGCCTGAGTTTCGCCATAAAGGGTGAATATTTTTTCCCTTCTTCAAGTTCTCTCCTTGCAACGGTAACGCCCTTGTTTTCATTCTCATTGCCGAATGCACCGCAGTCGCAAAGATATTTTTCAACATTTTTCGTATCAATTGCGTAATCATAACCTTCGCCGAAAAAGTTGTGGCAAACGGTTAAAACGGTTTTACCGAATTTCGCAAGTTCAACTGCGCTTAAATATTCAAACACCTTTTGAATATCAATACTTGCAGTTTTTAGCATTACGGCTAAATCAAGAATAAGCTTAATTCCTGCTCCGTAGAATTTGAAATGGTGCGCCATGTGGGCAATCAAATATGCAAAATGAAAGCTGTCGTCAAATTTTCCGTCAAAGCCGTCAAATTCTGCATAATCAAAAGCACTGCAAAACGGCTCGGTATCATAACAGCTTATAAGCTTTGTGTGCACCTCAAGCAGAACACCGTTTTTAACATAGTTATAAACCGGCCCGTTTTCCTTAACACAGTCAAAACCGTTAGATATAAGCAATTTTTTAATCTTGTCCCTGTCCTCAGCCTTGATTAGAACGTCTATATCGCCCATAGCACGGCTTTCAGGCACAGGGTAGTATTCTCTAAGTATTGCGCCTTTAAACGTGATATACGGGCACTGAGCCGATGCAAAAAGCGTTTTAACCTCTTTTAGCATATTAATCTGAGCGTTTGAAAGGAAAATTAAATCAAAAAAATTATTTTCAAGCGCATTTAAGAAGCTTTCGGGCAAATCGCTTTTATTCTTTGCATTTAAAAGTGCACAGTGCAATACACCTAAAAGGTTATGCCCCTTTGCATATAAAAACAATTTTTTATAATTAACGTCTGTATCGAAAATAAATTTGTCGCCGTTTAAATAGTGGCGGCAAAGGTCAATTAAAACCTCATATTCCTTATCCATATCAGTTGAAAACTGCGTTGCCGACAACAAGACTTAAAACAGTCATAATAAGTCCGGCAATAAATACACCGAGCGAAATCACAAAAAAGCTCTTTTTCCTATCAAGATGGAGAAGAGATGCAAGAAGTGCACCTGTCCAGCCGCCTGTACCCGGAAGCGGTATGGCAACGAAAATCAAAAGCCCCCAAATTCCGTATTTATCAATTTTATCTCGCTTTTTAAGCGTTTTGTCCTCAAGCCAATAAACAAACTTGTTTATTCCGGGAACTTTTTTTAATAAATCGAAAATCCAATTGATTAATAAAAGTATGAACGGTATAGGTAAAATGTTACCTAAAAAGCTGATAATAAATCCTACAAAAGGATTCATTTGCAAAAGCACAATGGCTGTAAACATTCCGAGCCTGCATTCCAAGATAGGGCAGACTGAAATAATAAACACAACAAGCCAATCGGGTATTCCGTGTGCTGTTAAAAACTCTTGTAAGTTTCTGCAAAATTCCTGTACCATATATCAGTTCTCCTTTTTGTCGGTTGTTATATTTTGCTTTTTATCTGCATTTGATTGCGACTCGTTATTTTTGTTTTGGGCATTAACGTTATTGTTTGCCGCATTTTGAAGTCGCTTTTTTTCCTGATTTCTTTTTCTCTTTTTTATTATTTTTTGGCGCACAATTTCCTCTTTGTGCTTTTCATAATAGCGTTGAGCTCTGAGTTTGTTTTGCTGTTCAATCCATTTTTGGCGCCTGTATTCGGCTATTCTTTCCTTGCGCTCTTGCTCTTTAAGTTCAATTTCTCTGTCAATAGCTTGCGCAGTGGGAGTGTTTTTATTTACAATAAGCTTTTGCTTAATGAGAAAATCAACGGCTTCCCTCAGTATTTTTTTATCATTTTCAAATGAGAGGTGGCCCATAGCCTGGTCATACGCAAGCCATCTGTAATCGTCAATTTCCTCCTCTTGCATTGTTGTTTTTAAATCGTCTGTCGTTGCAACGAATATAGAAACTTTTTTGTCAACATTATTGCGAAGCGTATATTTTGATATACCCTCGTAGCCGAGATGAATTTTAATGTGAAGCCCCGTTTCTTCAAGAACTTCTCTTCTTGCTGCGTCGTATTTTGTTTCACCCATTTCGAGGTGACCTTTCGGAAAGCCCCAATTCGCCGAGCGCTTATTTTTTATAAGCAAAAAGCGAAGCTTGCCTTTAATACTCCTGTATACTACTGCGCCTGCGCTTGATTCGTAGTAGCAGACAAGTTCATATTCGGGAAAATCTTTTTTAACATCAATGTATTGATAAATGTCTTGATTAATGTAGCGTGAACTTCTTGACGCCATAATCCAAATAGTTTTTAAATCCGTGTTCTGCGGGTCTTTAGGAACGAGTGCCGCTATAATTCGTCCGTCGAAATTGCAAACCGTGTGAGTCACTCCCATAACAAAAGCGTAACGGTTTTTGTATCCCTTGATTTGAACTAAGTTTAATGGATATACATAACCGTTCTCATCGACAGAATTAATAGTTTTAACAACTCTTCCTTGGGCTGTTTTGCCGAGAAACATAACATCACCACCAAGTAAAAGATATAATTCGTATTTATTATATCTTATTTTATATTGTAATACAAGAATTTTATTACAAAAACGTGAAAAATGATATTTAATATAAAGCAAAACGGACAACTCCGAAGAGTTGCCCGTTTTTATTTTTTATTCGGTTTGCAGATTTAGGTTTATGACATTGTCTGAAGTAAATCAACAAGTGAAGCAATAACCGTATCGGTATCACCCTTAAGAACAGGAAGTACCTGGTCTACAACACCTGAAACTGTTTCGTTGCCGCCAACAAGACCGGTTACAAGTGAACTAATCTTCTTGAAGTTGTCGCCTGCGTTTACAGTTTCGATTAAGTAGCTGAGAACTGCGATGAGAGTTTCTGAAGAGTTACCCTTAACGTAAATTCTTGTGCCGTAGGTAGCAGCCTGTGATGCGTCGGTAATTACCTTACCGTGGCTTGCAAGCTGTAACCAATTAATGTCGTTAAGCTTAATTCCAAGCGGTGTGCCCTTAATCTTAATCATTCCAAGAATGTTATTAAGAAGAGGAACGATAGCGTCAGCACCGAGGAGCGGCTTAAGTGTTGCGTTAATATCATAGATATCAAGCTTGAAGTTTGATACGCCAATCTTGCCGAGGAGAGAGTTAAGGTCAACCTTAAGTGCCTTAAGAAGGGCAGGTAAGAGAGTGTTGAGGTCAACTACAGGCTTGACAGCGTCTATAAGTGCAGAGATAGGAGTGAGGAGATTGTCAAGAATCTGGCAAAGTCCGTTATTACCAATGAAGAGTGCAAGGTTTGGAAGCATTTCAAATAATGTTTCGAGAGGAGCATTGAGAATATCCTCAACCTTATCCCAGATAGGATTGATAATGTCAAGAAGAACATTATCATAAGCTTTCTTCATATCTTCTCTGTACTGATACTGAGTCTTAACGTTATACATTGAGAATGCTTCCATAAGAGGAACGATTGATGATGTATAACCGTTAGAACCAGGGATTCTTACGATATCGAAAAGACCGAGGTATGCGTCATTAAGAAGTACATCAAGTACGCCGAATACAGGACGAAGAACTGCAACGAGTGCATGGAAGAATGTATCTCTGTCCTTAACGCCCCACTTAAGAGCTGATGTATTAACCTTTGACCAAGAACCAGCCTTAGCGATTACGCTTGCATTAGCTGCATAAGTTTTGCCGTAAGTTTCGTCTGTAAGGAGCTTAGCAACATTGCTTGTTGAGAAGTCGATACCTGTTTGTGCAAGGAGGGAAACGAGTGAGCCGTCGCCAACCTTAACCTTTTCAACTGCACCGTAAAGACCGGTGAGAAGTGAGTTAACAATGTCATCCTTGAAGAGGAGGCCGCCGATTAAGTTGTTAAGACCGCCTTTAACTAAACTGCCAACAAGGCCGTCAAGCATAGGAGGAAGATTCTTAAGGAAGTCAACGTCTACGCCCTTAGGATATGAGAAGTCGAATGAGCCTGTCTTATATGCGGTGTAATCCCAGAATGCATTAGTAGGTTCGCCTGTTAAGAAGTAGAATACTGCACGAACGATATCATCTTTTTCAGCCATGCTGATTGTAGTGAATACACTTGAGATGATTGACTTGAGCATACTGTTCTTCTTAATAGCGCCAATTGAAGAAACAAGTGATTTGATTGGTTTAGCGTTCTTAATAAGAGTGTCTGCCACATAGCGGAGAACTGCAACGAGAACCTCGCCCTTGTCAGCAATTACTTCCTTATTAGTGAACTTGCCTTCGGCATTCTTAGCATGCGACTTAGAGGTTACAACCTTGCCGTGAGCAGCGATTGTTGACCACTTGAAATCAGGAAGCTTGATGCCTGTTTTCTTAAGTAAGCTGTTAATAAGCGGAACAACGATGTCCTGAATGTTGCAAGACTTGAGGTCTGCAAGCTTAATGTTAAGCTTAACGCCTCTAACCTTAAGCAAGCTTGTTAAATACTTGCCAAGGTCCTTGCCAAGAACTGCTGAAATAATCTTATCAACGTCTAAACCTGCTGATTTAGCAGTTTTAACAATGTTTGTAATCGGAGCAAGGAGATTATCAAGAAGCTGGCCGATACCGTTGTTATCAATGAAGTATGCAAGGTTAGGAAGAACTGATGTAATTGTTTCAAATGGCTTGTCGAGAACTTGGTCAACAAAGCTCATAAGAGGATTAAGAACATCAAGAAGTACGTTATCCTTAGCCTTCTTGCAATCCTTCTGATACTGTGCAAATGTCTTAATCTTGCTGTTGCTTACCTGAAGAACATCAAGAAGAGGAATGATTGCACCTTCATAGCCGTTAATGCCGTTTACGCCGACATTGAGTGCGTTAAGGTCAAACTTAATTGTTGAAAGCTTAGAATCGGCATTCATTGAATCCTTAGCTGTAAGAGTAAGAACACCTTTCTTAAGCTCATAGGTAAGAGCAATCTTGCTTGCTACCTTGCCGTCGCTTCCCTTAATATCAAGAGATGTTGAAGCCTTTGCAATTGTGATATTGCTAAGGTCAATCTTTCCTTCATTAAGGAATACGTTGAGAACACTGTTGAGAGGACGAAGAATTGCAACAAGTGCATGTACGAAGCCCTGCTCAGCCTTTGCGGAGCCATCCTTGAAGCCCCAGTTGATTGTTTTAACCTTCTTCCAGCTCTTAACCTTCTTGAGGGTTTTAGCTGCTGAAGAATAAGTTTTACCATAACTCTTATCCATAAGTAAGCCTGCAACGCCCTTAGGTGAAACAGTAATGCCTGCCATATTGAGATAAGGTGAAATAGTCTTTTTGTCAAGTGCACCGTAAAGTGCCTTAGCAAGTGAAGTGAGGTTAGCGTTTGTAAATACCAAACCGCTTACAACACCCTTAAGATTTGATGCGTCAACTACGCCAAAGTTAGTGAGAAGAGCCATAACTGCGTCAACCGCACTGTCAAGCTGGGTGATAGCAGATTCAGCATCATAAGAAGAAATACCGTCAGGGTACTTGAACTTTAATGAAGTTCCCTTGTATTTGCTGTAAGCCCAATAAACTTCTGTAGGTGACTGTGTGAAGTCGAGAAGCTTGCCTACAATCTTAAGAAGTCCCATACCGTCAAGCTTACCTGTTTCGATATACTTGATGAGCTTCTTAACGCCTGAGCTTACCTTGTTGTTGCCCATAATCAAACCGATGATTGTGGAAAGGTTATGATTTGTCTTTACAAATTCAACAACATAATCGAGTACGTATACAAGTGTTTGAGCAGGAGTTGTTGTCTTGCCAAGCTTGTTCCAATTAATGTTGTTAAGTTTAATACCTGTCTTTGCAAGAAGGGTATTAATAATAGGAATAATGTTGTTGCCTGAAAGAGCATAGCCCTTAACCTTAAGTCCAAGCTCTTGCTTGTCGTTAACTGTGATTAAATCACCGAACGTCTTAGAAACGATACCTTCAAGTAGCGCTGCAAGTGACGGTGATGCGGCACCAAGCTTATCACTCTTAATCTTAAGAATGTTGGCTGCGCCGTTGAGCTCGTTTGCAATAGCCTTAACTGCGCTTGAAACAACAGAAGCAAGTGTAGGAGTTGTTGTATCGTCTAATACAACGCCGATAGCCGACACAAGATTGAGCAATGTTGTTGCAGGCTTTTCAAGGAACTTGTCAAGAAGTGAAACTATTGGATTAACAATACCTGTGAATACTTCATCACGGTATGGATTACTCTTATCTGCAAACTTAGTAGGAGTATCAACTGTGATGCCTGTCTTTTGAGCTATTGTATTAAGGACAGGGTAGAGAGCATTTTCATAAATGCCTGTATCAATAAGAACTACGCCGAGGATAGAGGTGAGAAGTCTGAGTGAGGTTGAAAGACCTGTCATAAATTCATCTCTGTTGCCTGCTGTGATGCCCCAATTAATGCTTACGTTAAGAGTACCGTTGTCATTAACTGCGTCACTCCAACTGTCAAGCTTAGAAAGCTTCTTGCTTGCGTTCTTAATGCCTGTGTCCTTAATTCTTACAGATAATGAGTCAGGAGAAATAAGTCCGTTGACTGCTTCACTGATAAGATTGTATTTTGCTGTCACGTCGGCAGTACCATTATTATATGTATAAGAGTATGCATACTTGTCTGTAAGTCCTGCAACAAGTGTTTCGACGAGAGCATAGGTTCTTACTACTACTGTTGTAAGACCTTCGTTTGTGTAGATATCCTTAGGATTAACGTTACCATTTGAATTAGGAGTACGTGCATCCTCGCCATTAAGATAATATAAATAGGTATTAAGTAAATCAATTGTTGCGTTTGATGCATTTGCACCAATGTAATTTGAAAGTAATGAAATTACGCCGACAATAATGTTACTTGTTTTGTTGATTGAATAGCCGTTTACGCTTGAATCCGTAAGGAGAGATGACAATGTTTTATCAAGCTTAGCTATTGTGTTATCAACGTTCTTCATATCGCTGCTCTTATGTGCTGAAATATCAACTGAAGAGTTAGGAGTTGCAACTGCCTGTGTAGTGGCAGGTGATGAAGAATTATTGTTATTGTTATTATTGTTGTTATTGTTGTTATTTGACTTGAATGAATTGATAAGTGCTTTAACAACGTCAACAAGCTTGCTTACATTAGTAATAAGGAAGTAAGCGTTATCTCTGTCAAGACCTACAAATCCGCTTGATTGCGGTTCAAATGTGAAGCTGTACTTGCTGTCACGTGTAATCTGGAAGATACTGTTGAGAAGGTCTGTAAGAGCACTTGTTTCGGTGAAACCGCCTACTGAATTGAGAAGACCTGTGATAATAGGAAGGTTCTTTTCAAATTCACTGCCCTTAGAGCTTATTACATTGTTTACAAGACCGAGAATAGCGTCAAGCCAATCCTCTACGAATACACCTACAAAGCAGTCAAAAATCTTTGTTGGATTTGGATTAGCGGCAAAATCCTTGAACTCTGTCATCTTAGAGTTGCTTACTGCGCCGTTTGAATCCTTAACAATCTTGCCCTTGTAGCAATATGTCCATGCATCCTTGCTTACGCCGTATTTGTCAGCTGCAAGGTTTTCCATAATGTCAAAGAGCTGAGGAATTGCAACCATAATGTTGTTAAGACCTGAGTTGATGACTTTTCCTCCGTCATCATGGCCCTTAACTTGGTCTCTGTACTTAGGAGTGCTAACGTATGTGTCAACTGCAGTAGTGAAGAGGCCAGCAATTTCTGTTACCAATTCATAAAGACCTGCGCCAACCTGTCCGTTCGAAGCTGTGATTGCTTTCTTAAGGATACCCTCAAGGTCGCTGAGCTTAGCATACTTGAGAGCCTTATCGGCAATGTAAATACCTGTAATCTTAGGTACGCCTGCTTCATATGTGTATTTAACGTTAAACTTAGTAGTGCTTGAAACGTTAGCAAGTACATCTGCAAGAGAACCGCTTACGCCATTATAAGAATAGGTATAAGAACCGTCGCTGTTCTTTGTGTATGTGATTGCTTTACCGTAGCTATCTACAACCTTGTCATACTTAAGTACGTAGTCAGGAGTTGCGATAATGTCGCCGGCTGAGAAGTTCTTGGTTACAAAGGTATCGTCAGAAGATTCTGAAATGTAGCCTGTTTTCTCATTACCGCCGTTCCAATAAGTACCGCCGAATTCCTCAAACTTGCCATCTCTCTGGAGCCAATGCATAAGCTGAGGAAGCATAGCGTTGAGGTCCCAAGCAAGCTGACTGATACCGATATATGAGCCGGTGTCTGCAGTCATATTTTTGAGTGGCTCAATAAGGTCAATAACAGAATAGAGGAAGCCTTCTTGGTTATTTCTTTGCGAATTGCCGATTTCAGAGAAAAGAATAGGCTCAAGAAGCTCGTTAATTACTACTGTAAGTAAAGGAAGAAGGTTTACGACTGTCTTAATCGGGTCGTTAACAAGATTCTTCCAAACATCGGTAAGAGCGTCCTTAAGATTTACGTTTGTCTTAAGAAGTGACTTAAGCACAGCGTCAACCGTTTTACCGATATCTGTACTTGGGTCAACGATATCGCCGATTGTGTTGTTGAGAATAAGGTTTGTAATCTCGGTACCTGCCGAACCTGTAAGGTCAACATTTTTACCGTTGAGAATTTCCTTTTGAGCGTCGGTAAGAACGATACCTGAAGTTTGAGAAGCTTTTTTCTTTACAATATCATCAAGTACGAGTTGAACGTTAAGAAGGAATTTGAAAGAATACTTATAGCTGTATGTATAAGTAGTGCTATCTGTGCCAAGGTCGTTTGTATCAACGCCGAGGTATTCAGATGCAATCTTAGTAACAATGTAGTCGTAAGAAGCTGCAACCCATTCGTTGATTAATGGCTTGCTGTAATTATTTGAATTAGTTACAGAGTCAGACTTAAGTGCGTTAATGCCGACACCCGGGTCTGAACGTGAAGCATCAACAAGTGAATTAACAGGCAAGTATTTTGTTTTGTCAATATGTGAACGGTTTTTAGCAAAGCCGCCAAATGAACCTAACAAATTATTGTAATTTGTTGAATTCTTTTTTTGGTTAGCTGCAATAAGAGACCAAAACTCTGAAGTGTAACTGCCTTTAAGTGAAGCAGGAACAATGACTGTCTTGTTCTTTTTGTCGGCATATTTATCGTTAAAGGTAACTTCGCCGTCCCTAAAGTAGTTTGTTACAACATTAGTGGTGGCGTTTGCACCGCCGACGCTGGAGAAGAATGCACGCAACTGAGTAAGTTCGTCATCGCTGATGAAGAAACTGTCACCCTCTTGCCAATTTGCATCATATCCTTTTGGAAGCTTAGCATTGATTTCGGAATTAAGCTTGTTGAGGTCAACGCCGTTTCCGTTATTACCGAAACGTACAACCATACCCTTAAGTATATCAGTGTAATACGGAGAAGTGGTTGTGTCGACATTACCGTTCATAAGTGCTTTTTTGCACAAATCGGTCATAATAGTGTTGCCTACTACATATTCGGTATATGACTCAATTTGGTAATCTGTTGTCATGCCCTCTTTTTGTGCAAGAGTCTCGAAAGAAGCATCTTCGGCAACGCCTAATTTAGCGGCAACAGCTTTTCTTGCGATTTCCTTAACAGTGTCATAAACATTGTTTTCAGTGTCGCTTACTGTGAAGCCCTTAAATGTCATAGGAACCTGATAAAGTGATGTGCTGTCAACTGTTTGGTTAAATGTTGCACCGCCGTCGCTTATCAATCTGATAAATTCGCTTGCTGAGATGAAGCTCTGACCGAGACCGAAGTCGTAGTAAATAACGTCAGCCAAATCGTTAAGCTTAACGTTGATACCGTATGTTGCATACTTAATGTTAAGTGTGCCCATATAGTTGTTAACAACGGCTTGCTCATCAGCTGTGAGCTTAAAATCAAAGTTCTTCAACTGGTAAAGTGTGGCAGTATCATAAGTGTCACCGATAGCTTCGCCGTTAAGCTTAACTGTTTCAACAGCACCGCTTTTTACAGCTTCGGTATAACGCTTAGCAATTGCTTCTACCTTATCACTGTCTGTACCTTCCTTTATCTTTTGAGCATAAAGGTCGGCTAAATACCAAAGGCTGTTTGTTGAGAACTTGATAGTTTGACCTGCGGCATTGTAGCCTGAAACGGTACGTTCGCTTTCTTTACCGTATAACCATTCGTCAAGCTGATTTCTCGTGTCTTTAGATAAGTCTTTGTTGTCTTTGTACTTTAAGCAAAGGGCAGTAAGTGAAAAATAATCAATTGCGCCCGTTGAACCGCTTAAGTAGTTATAATCTTCAGGATTACCCATACCTGTCTGAATATAACTTGTTACAAAGTCTGACTGGCTTGTCTTTGCAAGTGCGCCGATAAGAGTCGGCTGCAATACGCCGAGTAAATCCTGAAGTGTTGTTTCACTTGCGATTTGCTCTTTTTCTTTGGTGGTAAGTTCCGCTGCGGTCTTACCTAACTTTTTAGCACCCTTTTCATAAACAGGCTTGCTTATTGCCTCAATGCCCATGAGAAGGGAAGGCAGCTGGTCTGCCAATTTGTTAAGTGTGTCGAATGCCGAATCGGCGTCAACACTTGTCGTTTTCCAAAGCGGGTTGTCATTACTCTTGGCGAACGCAGTAAATCCAACCGAGCATGTGGTCACGACCATTACTACAGCTAAGAAAAAGCTGAGTATCTTTTTGCTCGTTCTCATATAAATCTCTCTCTCCTTTACATATGATTTACGAACTTGTCGTATGGTAACGCATTTTTTGGATAATGCGCCGAGCAGTATTTGTTCACAGTTTCTACACAAAAAACTGCTTTTTAGGCGCAGGATATCCACACGCGTATTAACAAATACAATATATTTATAACAAATAAAAACTTATAAGTCAATAATTTTATAACATATTTTGAATTTATTGTGAATTTTCACATATTTTAGCATTGATTTTTGACGATAGAGAGTTGCAAAATAGACAATACAACATAAAAAGTCTAACAAACATAATTCGACAGAAAATTGACTGTAAAACGTAATATAGTCCATATAAAGTCGAGTAAAATTCTGTTCGATTTGTAAAGGCAAACATCTTTACAAATGTAAATTTTGTGTAAAGTATCACAGCTTTACTTGCGGAAAATCAAGCGTTTTTTGGCGCCAAATTATAAACAAATTGTAAACTTTTAATTAATAATTTGTGCAAGGTGTCAAAAATAAGTTTGCTTTTTTGGACATTGTTACAAAAATATCATTTGTCGTTTGTCTTTATTGACTTTTTTGTTGCCTTATGTAATAATTATAATGTGTTTAAAGCACATATTGCGCAGTTTTTGGTGCAACGGTTTGGCTTTGCCGACCTTCAGTCTAATTCAGATTGCCTGATGGTCAGAGATTGTGACAGGCTCCCCTGCAATATGTTAACACTTTATTATTTAATTATTTTAAATTTAATGGAGGTAAAAAATGAAAACGAAGGCAAAAAAGTTTTCACATAAGCTTCTGGCATTATTTATGGCAGTGCTTATGGCAGCTTCCTGCTTTACCGGTGCTTTAACTGCTTATGCTGATACTATGAGCAGTGAAAAGACATATGCCGACGAGTCAATCGAATATAACGATTTGGCGTGGGCTATTCTTTCCGATGAACAGGTAGCTACAGCTTTACTTGACTATGCTGATTTGATGCTTTCCGAATACGGTCCGCAGATTGATAAGCTTCTTGAAAACCTTCCATCAAGTATTACCCAGTATATCACATGGGACAGCAACAGCCGTACCCTTAAGCTTAATGCTTTTGGTCTTATTAAAAAAGACATTCCGGTACGTACTCACAGTGTTGATGAAATTTTCTATACACTTAGGGGTGTCGCTGATCTTCTTAATCAATACGGTAACTTACTCGGTGATGCCGGCAACCTTAACTTTAAGGCTGTTGCTACTAAGGATTGGAATATCACAAGAGAAACTGCATCTTCAACTGATATTTTAAGAAGCGTAATCGGTATTTTCCAAAACCTTTCTTGCGACTATAACGGCGCTGATATTTTAGGCCAGGTGCTTAGAGGTAACTTTAATCTTGGTACTCTCGGCAATGTTGCAAACCTTGACGTATACAAAATTATTGGTAACCTTTTGGGCTTTACAGATACGAAGTATAAAACAAACTTAGTATACAATGTTGCTCAAAACCTTATTTTCCAATATACTAATTGGTATACAGAAGATGAAATTAATAATTTCAAGAACGGTACTGCAACATGGGTTTATGATGACCAGCTTATTAATAAACTCACAACAGAGCTTCTTGATAAGATTAGTGTACTTGTTACATATAATCAAGAATACACAGATGCTGATTCGCAAACAGCAATTCAGGATACATCGGCTACACGTTATTTGAAGATTAAAGCTGAAATGAAGGCAAGCGGTTCTGACTATGCTACTGCAGCTGCAAAGCTTGGTTATGACCCTAACCTTATATATTCAGATGAATTTAAAGATGATGATGGTAATCCTCTTAACGTTCTTCTCTTTGCTTACGGTGCTCCTGACAAAAACGGTTATGCAACAGCATCAACCACAAAGGTAACACTTAAGGCAACCGATAATCTTTTTGATTTCGGTTACAGAGCTCTTGACCTTGCTTGGGATACAGTTCTCAAGGGTACAGTCAAACTCCTTCACGTAAATGACGGATTTGATAAGGGTCACGGCGCTAACTTTGATAACAACTATTATTATTTCTTCGACCAAAAGGGCGAGTGGAATGATAATGATGTTGCTGCAAACTATACACAGGCTAAGCTCGATCAATGGGCAAATGCAGTATATAAGGATTATAAGTTTGATTCAGCAAAGGATTTCCTTGCTTATGTTAAGAAGACGGTAACTTATGACCGTACAGCTGCCGAGGACTCAACAGGTTCTTGGAAAGATATTGACGCAACGAGACTTTTCGCTAAGTTAAGATACAGCCCACTTGCTGATTACGGCTTTAACGTAACAACAGGTCCTATCAATCTTTACTTTGCAGAAACAGGTACTCCAAACCTCGATAAGTTCTTTAGCGAAAGCTATTCAAAGTACAGCTCAATGGTAGCAGGTTTTAATGACGCACTTGTTGCAGCAGTTAAGGACTTGTTCCCACAGCGCGACAACGTTATCGGTACACGTCCTGAAATGACAACAACCGGTGATTTTGCAACTATTGACGCAGCAGCAATTAAGTCAATCGTTTCAACACTCGTTGGCAACGCTTGCAAGATGGTTCAGTACACAGCAGACGCTACAGATGCTAACATTCTTAAAGCTTTCTACGCAAAGAACGGCGCAAGCGCTGCTCTTACAGAGAAGAATCTTGAAGCAGCAATGATTCCTATGCTCGTTGCTTGCATTGGTCAGGTAAATCTTGGCGCAGGCAAGCTTGAGAAAATTATCCATCCTTCTGATTGGGACGGATGTAAGGACGCAGAAGCAGTAGCTTATGTATGCCTTAAGGAGTATTTATCATACTCAATGCCTAACAAGGATTATTCAAAGCTTGTTAATATTGGCAGCGACGGAACAATCAATGCAACACTTGAAGGCACAATTCTTCCAATGGCTCGTGACGCAGTTGCTTATGTAATTGAGGCTTACGTTCCTCTTGAGGACGAAAACGGCAATACTTGGAAGACAGAGTCAGCAGCTGTTGATTCTAAAACAACACTCTTTGACCTTCTTAATTCTGTAGTTTGCTACTACGGCGGCGACCATGCAATGGAGAAGGCTGTAAATAAGGGCGAAAGAGCTATGGGCGTAGGTGCTCTCCTTGGTATTTGTGATCAAAACGGCAACAGCCTTATCACAACAAAGAATACTCTTTGGGAAAACATTAATGCAATAGCTAATAAGCTTATGCCTGTTCTCGGTACACTTCAGGGTACAGGTTATGCTAAATTCAATTCAGAGGAACTTATTTGGAACAACATTGTTCTTTCATTCCTTGATATTGGTAAAGAAAATTCAAAGACAGGTCTTTGCGGCGTATCTAACTTCCTTAACCAGTTATTTACAATCGTTTCTGCACAGCCTATCCAAAAGACTTCAATCGTCGTAACAATTTATGATTTACTTAAGGATCTCATTAACGGATTGTTTGGCGCACGTTACAGCGGACAGAGCTTTAAGACAATTGTTCCTGATGCTACAAGTGCTCATCCATTTGATGATTTCTTCCAGGTTAAGGTACTCGCAGGTACAGACGGTAAGAACTTGGGTGCATTCCAGAAGCTTATCTGTAACTTTGTAGAGTTCGGCGGATACGGTACAAACGGTCCTAAGACCTACTCTGATTCTATTATCAGAGGTATCTGTTTCGCAGTACAGGCAGTTAACAGCTTCCTTCCTAATGCATTGACTACACTTGGTCAGCATCAGCTCAAGATGGCTACTGCTTCATTCGGTTCTAACACCGTAACAGGCTGTACTTCAGGTGAACCTTATGATGATGTACTTACTGTTACAAACAACTCGGTAGGTATCAATGCATCGTACATCAAGGACGGCAAGGCTACTCAGCTTTCACGTTACTATGTAAAGATTACAAGCGTGCTTCAATATGATGTTTATAATCCGGAAACTCCTGAGGAATTATCTTTCCCTGAAACTCCTATTGAGCCGGGTAAGAATGCTGAACTTAATATTTCAGTTCCGTTCGAAGTTTCAGGTTCTGATACAACAAACACATGCCGTGTTGTTGTAAATTATGATATCGTTGATGATCAGGGCAATGTTCTTTATGGAGGCAATACTGTAACAGCTTATAAGCTTCTTACAAGTGAAGTAAGCTTCAGAAATGCTCTTTATGATGCTGATTATAACTTCAACTCTACATTCCAGCAGACAGACGGCACTGACAGAGAAGAAAACGGTGTAACCGTTCATTCTCTTACAGGTATCGGCGGTAATATCTCTGCAAACTATCCTGATAAGATGGTTATCGCTTCTAACAAGCTTAACGAAATCGCTCAGTATTCATTCTTTATGAAGGGCGGCAGTAAGGAAAAGAGCATTGACGGTGTATTCTTCTTTGACAGAAAATCCGGCTATGAATCAAATAACCTTACTACTGCAGCTAAGTCATTCGATGATTCTAATTTAACAACAGTAAATATCGGCGAAAAAAACGCTATTGCTCGTTGGGATAAGTCAACAGGTGATCTTCTTAAGATTGGTATGTATGACTATCGTGTAGAAACATCTGCAGGCTCAGGCGAATTCGGCGAATGGCAGCGTAACCATACAAACGCTTCTACAGGTAGCGGCCTTGGTGCTGTTGACTACTACAGAGGTTATACTTCTGAGGAAATCGGTAACATTTCAAAGCAAAATGAGGGCAAGGAGATTGAAACAAGAACTCACGTTGCATTCACTCTTCAGGAAGCACTTGATGCTAAGATTATTGCCGGTTACCATATCAATGAAAGCGGTATTTATGATACAATGTATCTTAAGACCGGTGGTAAATATAACTATGATAACATCTTTAATATGGTTACACTCGGTACCGGTATTGATGCTATCTATATAAATACCTCAAAGCAAACATTTGGTTCAAATGCTGTTAATAACTACAGACCGTTTGGTTTCGACGGTGAGGCTACTGTTAAGACCGGCACTTATGATGTTAATGTTAACTTCTATAATTCAGGTTCTTATAAGACAGGCAGCTTCCAGCTTGTTATCGGTGAAAGCGGTTCAGCCGGCTCACTTGATAAGAACTATAAAGAACTTGCCAATATCATGGCTAACTATAAAACATCCGACTTCAAAGAGGATGCATCTATCGGTTCAGTTTATGATTTGGCTAAGGATGCTCTTATGAATGTACTTAGCGTTCAGTCAGCTCCTTACACTGCTGAATCGGCTCTTACTCAGTCAGATAAAACAGAGTATGCAGTTACAACTTCAGTTACAACTTCCGCAACAGGCGATCGTGCATACGTTCCTTACTCAACCTCTAACGAAACAGTAACATTTACTGTAAAGGGTACTCAGGTAAGCTACACAATCCCTGAATCGGTTAAAGCAACTGCTTATGTCGGTGGCACAGTAGACGCTACAACAGGTGCAACCAGTGGCGGCGTAAAGGGAATTTACTATTCCGATGAGAAATGTACAATGCCTATTTACTCACCAAAGCCGCTTACATCATCAGATGTTAAGAATGGCAAGGATGCTGCATTGGCTAATGTAACACTCGGTCAGGACGGTAACTATTACCTTACTAACTCAGTTAAGTATGCTACAAAATGGGATCTCGATACATATCCTGGCGGCCCATGGCAGAGACCGACAACTACTCAGGATACAAACAAAGATAACGAGCCTCTTTATAATCAGGTTCAATATGTATACAGAAATGCTGAAGGCAAAAAGTGCAACTCAGGCGATAATTGGGCATGTAAGTTCCCATCAGCTGAGTATCAGCTCATTCCTAACTCAGGCGAGATGGACTCAGTAGATAATCGTGGTATTGCTACTCAGGCTAATGACAGACTTGAATATGTTCTTAGCGTAGTTAAGTCTCACCTTATCAGCTCATCATCAACACTCTACAATGAGATTTCTGAGCTTAGAAACGGTCTTGAAGAAATTAACTTTGATATTCTTACATATAATAAGATGGTAGAATATGCAAAGAAGGCTGAACAGCAGTATACAGTTGACGTTGATTACGTTGACGCAACAACAGGCAAGACTGTTGAAAGAAACGGTATGTCTTATGTTGACGCTGCTAAGCTTATGAATGACCTCAAGAATGCAGGTACTAAGTTTACTTATACCACAGCTTCTGAAGTATCTTCTGTTCAGGCAAAAGAATACGTTAAACTCTTTAACATATTCGCTTCTGCAGTTATTGAACGTGGTTACCAGGGCAAGCAGCTTGAAAATGAAATCAAGTGTGCATCGGGTAATGCTTACTCAATGCTCAAGGCAACACCTGCTACATACAATGAAGACGGTACAGTTGCTACTGAAGCAACCGTATCTAAGAATGGCGTAGCAGCTAACCCACGCTTTGGTTCATTTGATGCATCAGGTAAGCTTGTTAACGAAGGCGCAACAAAGTACTCATCAGCATCTTGGAACAGATACGTGAGAGCTCTTGCTGTCGCAGTTGACCTTGCTAACTATGGTAACGGTTCTTATAAGTATAAGAATTCCGGCACATTCAATATCAATGACCGTAAGAACTATGACGCTCAGCTTGCTAAGATTTACAATGTTGATACTGAACTTCAGGCAGCTGAAATCGGTCTTACCGAGTTTGAGAGCTGTGAGCTTACTGTAACTCCTGTTGCAGGTGCTAAAGTAACAATCGACGGCGTTGCTTACTCAGGTCCTGTAGCTGTAGAAAAGGGTCAGGTTGTTTCAATCAATGTAACAGCAGAGGAAGGTTATACTCTTAAACCTGAACTTACTGTTAACGGCGACAAACTTACATTTGACGATACAGCAACAGCATTCCCGTATGAGCTTACTGTTACAGGCAATACTACAATCGTTCCTTCGGTTGAGTCATTGGCTCCGTCAACTCATAATGTTACTGCTTCACTTGTTGTAGCAACATCTTCAAAGGGTGCTACTAACAATAAGGGCGTAAACGGAACATATAAAGTAACTGTTTATGACAGTGCAAACGCTCCTGTTCTTGAAAAGTCATTTGACCTTACAACTACTGCAAACAAGATTAGTCTTGACCTTGCACCTGGCACATATACAGCAACAATTACTTCTGAATTTGCTCTTGCACGTACAGTAAGCATTGTTGTTGGTGACGCTGATATTGCAGGTCCTGCAATTGCAATGATTGTATGCGATTATAATAAAGACAGTAATATTACCGGTGCAGATGCTACTGCTGTATATTCAGCTGCTTCTAAGGCTGCCGATCTTCGTTATGACCTTAATGGTGACGGTTCGGTAACCGGTGCGGATGCTACAGCCGTCTTTGCTATTGCATCATCACCTATTGCACTTCCTGATGTTACTATTAAGTAATATTAGTTTCTATACTTCTTAGGGGCGAAAGTCCCTAAGAAGTTTTACTTGAAAATTACGATAACTTGTGTTATCATTTAACTAAGCAGAGCTATGGCTTTGCTTTGTCTTGATATATTCGGCTTTTGCCGTTTATATACTATGCCCGCTTTGGGCGGGGAGGCTATGGGCAGTTTCGTTTAGTAAATGTTTAATGTTTCACGGTGTTTGGCTTTTGCCAAAGTTGCTTGGTTTCATATTTTTATGTTTTCTGACCGATTTTGTCTTTGCCCTTCACGGCGATTCTGCTTCTCCCCAAATTAAGCAATTTTTTTAACAAGGAGGTAACACCAATGAATACAATTGCAAAAAAACGAGTAGGTGTTATTTTCGGTACACTTGCGTTTTTGGTTTTTGTTGCGCTTGTTGTGTGCCTTCCTCGTACTTCGTATGCTGCTGCGCTCGGAACGGAGAGCCCGAACGTTTATTGCACATACACAGATTCTAACGGCAAACAATACGACGGTGATAAGTTACCTGCCGGTACATATGACGTCAGCTTTTATTTAGAGGGCGTTACCGAGTTATCGGTTGTGCAGGTTACATCAACCTATTCTTCGGATGTATCGGTGAAAAGTGAGCCTAAGGCTCTTCTTTCTGATGAGGTTGCCGGCGTATCTTCGATGGGAACTGTAACGAATGATTCTAATTTGGTATTCGGCTTTGTTTCAGATGCTGACACTTGTTCATCTGTAACAAAGGACGGCACGTTGCTTGCAACCTTCTCGGTTGCTTTTGCAAAGGATTGTGACGCCGCTGATGTTATTTCGGTTTCAACAGACCCAAATAAGACTTTCGTTTTGGCTAATTATAATGACGGATTTGACGATGAGTATGCTCTTGTTACCAAATCTGCCGATTATCCCGGTTCTCTATATTTAATGACCTGTGACGTTTCACCGTCAACCGGTCATAGCGTAAACGGCTCGCTTGTTATTATGACAGATGCGAAAGGCAATACTGCCAACAGTCCTGTTTACGGTGAATATACGGTTAACGTATATTCGGATTCAGCTCGTACCGAGCTTGTCGGTACAACCACATCATCACTTAAAGATGGTGTAAACGCTTTTTCTATTGATTCGTTAAAGGACGGAACATACTATCTTTCAATCTCGTCTGATTATGCAATAGCTCGTAATGACGCTACCGTTATCGTAAACGGTGCCGATATTACTAATGCGGTTATTCCTATGATGGCATGTGATTTTAACAAGGATGGTATAATTACAGGTGCCGATGCAACAAGTGTATATCTTTTTGCTTCAAAGCAAACGGATTTAAACTATGACCTTAACGGTGACAGCGTTGTAACAGGTGCCGATGCAACAGCAGTTTATGCTTGTGCATCCGGTTCCGGTTATTATAACGGATTAGAGATAAAGTAATTTTTTTCAAAATAAATAAAGGGGATTTCTAAGTGAAAAAGACATTTAGAAAAGCAATAGCTGTTCTTCTTGCAGTTCTTATGGTTGCATTCTCCGTTCCGTTTTCTGCTTTAGCTGCTACTAATGGTGTAGCTGATATGTTCGGTTCAACAGATTATACTGTTACTCAGAACAGAAAATGGTGGGTTGATGATGGCGTAGATACAAGCCTTGAAAAGCTTCAGTCAACTCCCGAATATCGTGGCTATGCTAATGATGACACTAGTGCTGGTACGGTAGATTTCGGTGCTGAATTCGTAGATTATGCGAGCAGTGGACTCGAAGACCATCGTAATGACTATAAGCCTGTAGTTGCTGCAACAGTTTCCAACTTGGGTTCAAAACAAGAAGCTGAAGCTGCCGTAGCGAACGGTACATACGCTGATTACAATAAGAAGTACAATAACCAATATTATGGCGTGAATGCTTCAAAAACTTATGAAGCTGTTAAAGCAGCAGGTAATATTGTAAACCCTGCTCATGTTAAAGCAGGTCAGCGTATTGCTATTACAGTTGAAGTCGGCGGTTTTGACACTCTTCAAAACGGTCAGTTCAAGGGTAAATTCAACACTGAATATCTTCAGGCGTCCACTCCGGGAACTGTTACTAAGGTACGTGATAATTGGAAAATTAATACAACTGCCAGGGGCGCAATTAAAAACGGTGTTTCATACTATGGAGATGGAATACAGTTTAATAGTTCAACGTATAATAATGAAGAAGGCATTTTCTATGGTGCTATTACAGGCGCAGCTGCCACAAACGGTAACCAAACGACTTCCAACTACTTTGGAGTTGGTACTGATGGCACACCAAAATTCGGTAAGTATGGTATGGTTTGCTATACTTATGCATTCGAAGTAATTAAGGACTGTGACCTTTCTGAAGTTTTCAAATTTGATACCGATATTGCAGGTACAGAGTTTGAGCCTTACTACAGAACTTCACTCGACGGTACAGGTGAACCTTCATGTAATGCTGCAAATCCTGAATTGTTCCTTATTACACACGACGATACAAAAAGCACTTTTGCTAACTGGGCATTAATTTGGACAGATTATGCAAAGGATTCAACACCTGAAACTAAGACTTATACTATTACATTTAATGACATCAACGGCAAGACTGTTGATACGCAGACAGTTAAAGAAGGCGATACTCCAACAGTTCCTTCAACAAATACTGCTGCAGCTGTAAATTATAAGAGCGATAATAAGCACGAAGTAACAACTTACTCATGGCCGGCAGTATCTGCTGCTACTGCAGATACTACTTATACTGAGGTTGCTACTAAAGCTGAGGAAAATTGTAACATTACTTATGCAGAGACAAGCAAGCATACACTTGTTTCAGGTACTGTTCTTACAGGAACATGTACTGTATGTAATCATGTAGATACTCAGACTAAGGACGATAAGCTTGACGGTACAGCTTACTATGCTGCACTTGATGCTGCAAAGGCTGTTGACGGTACTAAGTACACAGCTGAATCTTATGCTAAGGTAACAGCTGCTCTTGAGACTTATGCTCAGGCTAAGGTTGAAGCTTATACAGATCAGGCACAGGTAACTGCTGCTGCAACTGCTCTTGAAAATGCAGTTAAGGGTCTTGAGGCTCTTCCAACATCAGATGTTTATACTTACACATTCGTTGGCGGTAAAACTCAGACTGTAACAGCTGATAAGGGTGCTGCTCCTGTAGCTCCTACTAACACAGCTGCTACAACAGTTGATAACAACGACGGTACTCATACAGTAACATCTTACACTTGGGAAAAGACAGGCGAATTCACATTTGCTGAAAAGGCAACTGCTGATACTAAGGATTGTACTTACGGTGAATACACAACTGTAACTCCTTCTACAATTGTTAAGGCAGGTACTGAAAAGGCTACATGCTCAGTATGCGGTCACGAAAATGTAAGAGACCTTGCTAAGCTTGACGGTACAGCTTACTATGCTGCACTTGCTAAGGCAGAGGCTGTAAAGGCTGACGATTACACAGCAGAATCTTATGCTAAGGTAACAGCTGCTCTTGAAGCTAACGCTAAGGCTACTGTTGAAGCTTATACAGATCAGGCACAGGTAACTGCTGCTGCAACTGCTCTTGAAGATGCAGTTAAGGGTCTTGTTCTTGTTAAGGTTTATACAATCACATTTACAAACGCTGCAGGTACTGTAGTTGATACTCAGAAGCTTGCTGCAGGCGCTACTCCTGTAGCTCCAAAGACAAATACTGCTGATACAACTGCTACACCGGCAGGTAGTAAACAGCACAGCCATACAACTTATAGCTGGCCGGCAGTTTCTGCTGTGACAGCAAATGCTAACTATGACGAAGTTGCTAAGGTTGTAACAGAAGATTGCACAAAGGGTAAACCTGTTGTAACAGAGCCTACACTTGATAAGCCGGGTTCAGAAGTTACAAGCTGTACAATTTGCGGTCAGGTTCTTGAAACTAAGGTTCTTCCTCAGCTTAAGGGTTATGATATCACAGTTGCTAAGACTGCTTACGGTACAACAACTCTTAACAGCGAGGACGCAACAAACGGTAAGACTACTAAGGTTCCTGCTAACTCAACTGTAACTCTTACAGCTCAGGCTAATGAGGGTGCAGAGTTCGTAGGTTGGAAGGTTGCTAACAAGCTCGTTTCAACTAACGAAACATATTCATTCACAGCAGTTGCTGATACAGAGGTAACTCCTGTATTTACAGAAACAGCTGAATCAACATTCGTAGTTGTATTCATTGATATGTACGGTAACGTTGTATCAACTCAGGAAGTAGCAAGCGGTGCTGACATTAAGGTTCCTGCAACTGCTCCTATCTATCCTGGTTATACATTCAAGGGCTGGGCTCTTACAAACGATGAGATTACCGCTCTTACAGAAGGTAAGACCATCAGAGCTATCTATGAGAAGGATGCTACTCAGACTTACACAGTTAAGGCTGCAGGCGCAACAATCACAGTTAACGGCACTGACTACACTGACAAGGCTGAAAATGTTGCATATGACGCTAAGGTAACAGTTACTAAGGCAGGCGCAACATCATGGACAGTAAACGGCGCAACAGTTGGTTACGGTGAATCATACTCATTCTTCTGTGCTTCGGATATCGAACTCACAGCAGTTACAAAGGCTGATGACACTTCTAAGACTCAGGTTGCTATCGTTTCAACAACTCGTCCTTCAGCTACAGATTGCGACGTTCTCTTTGTTGCAACACGTACTGTTGCTGATAATGAGACAGTAGTTAGCCAGGGCTTCGTATATGGTAAGAATGTAACAGCTTCTGACCTTACACTTGAAAACGTTGGCAAGACTGCATCAGGTACAAATCCTGGTAAGGTTAGAGTTATTTATAACAGCACCAATGCTTCACAGATTGGTTTGAACTACGGTCTTACTGCAAAGGCAGGCGTTGCCGGCGCAAGAGCATTCGTTGTTACTAAGGATGCAGATGGTAATGTTCATACTTACTATTCAGAAGCATCACTTTACGACTATAATGCTTAATTAACACAATTTAGCAAAGCTTTCACCTCTGCCTTAAGGGGTGGAGGCGAGCTTTGATAAATTAAGGAGGACACACCTAATGAAAGAGCTTTATACAAAGCCGGTGTCAGAGGTTAATGAATTTTCTCAGACAGCTGATGTTATTACTACATCCGGAGAGGGTACTGACTGGGGCTTCGGTGGAAATGACTAATCTGACACTTTGATTAAAGCATTTGGAGACGGCAGAAATGCCGTCTCTTTTTGCGTTTTTAAAACCTTGAATAAAAAAATAAACTAAATATTAATCATTCCCGAATATGACATTTTACCTTTATTTGTATATTGACAAATAATTAACAAACATATAAAATGAAATTGTAATTTATGACATAAGATGCATATTTTAGAGGGAGAATACTATGTCAAATAAGGAGTATGAATACAAATTCGATACTGTCAAGCCGCCTGAGGATAGGGTGTACGATGACAGAGTGATGCATTATTATGAAAATCATTCAAATGAGCCTGCACGTCCGTTAATTTTGGCACTCGGCAAGCATATTACAGACAGAGTTTTGTATAAATTGCCGTGGCTTCCAAAGGTAGGCAAAGAGCTTACCGTTAACGACCCTGAGTATTGGGGTCTTGCTTCAATTGTAACAGACGAGATGGCAGAGGTTGCCCTTAAGATGAAGGTACACAAGGGTATGAAGCTTAAGGAAATTATAAAAGCTACGGGTAAAAGTGCCGCTTACCTTGAGCCGCTTCTTAAAGAAATGGCAAATGTAGGTCTTGTTGAATTTAATTGGGAAAATCCGGAGCATGAAAAGCAATATGTGCTTCCTATGTTCGTTCCCGGAAGCGCAGAATTCTTTAATATGAAATGGGATAATATTTGTGAGCATCCGCAGGTTGCAAATTTCTTTGAGCGTATGACTCAACTTCCGCTTGAAGCAATTACGCCGATGGTGCCTCCGGGAGGCGCCGGAATAGGTATGCACGTTATCCCTGTTGAAAAGGCAATTTCAATGGAAAATCAGTCTGCTGATGTGGAGCATATTTCTCATTGGCTTGATAAATATGACGGCAAATATGCGGCAGGTCCGTGTTCGTGCCGTTATAGCCGTGCAATGTGCGGCGAAGGCTGTGCCGATGACCCTGAGGATTGGTGTATCGGTGTAGGCGATATGGCGGATTACCTTGTTGAAACAAATAAGGGCCACTATATCACACGTGAAAAGGTTATGGAAATTCTTCAGCGTGCCGAGGATAACGGTTTTGTTCACCAAATTACTAATATCGACGGTGAAAATAAAATTTTTGCTATCTGTAATTGCCAGGTAAAGGTATGCAATGCGCTTCGTACCTCTCAACTTTTCAATACGCCTAATATGTCACGCTCGGCGTATGTGGCTAAGGTTGAGGCTAAGGATTGTGTAGCCTGCGGCAAGTGTGTTGAATTTTGCCCTGCCGGTGCCGTTAAACTCGGTCAAAAGCTTTGCAAAAAAGACGGCTCTGCTGTTACATATCCTAAGCAAGAACTTCCTGACGCAGTTAAATGGGGCAAGGAAAAATGGTCGCCTGATTACAGAGATAAAAACAGAATTAATTGCTACGATACAGGTACGGCGCCTTGCAAGACTGCCTGCCCCGCTCATATCGCAGTTCAAGGCTATCTTAAAATGGCGGCTCAGGGTAGATATACCGATGCTTTGGCTCTTATCAAAAAGGATAACCCTTTCCCTGCAGTTTGCGGCAGAGTTTGTAATAAGAGATGCGAGGAGGCATGCACAAGAGCAACTCTTGATGAAGCGGTTGCTATTGATGACGTTAAGCGCTTTATCGCTCAAAAGGATCTTGACAGTAAAACAAGATATATTCCTAAAAAAGTAATACCTTCAAATAGGGGCGAGTTTAAAAATAAAATTGCCATTATCGGCGGCGGACCGGCAGGCCTTTCGTGCGCATATTATCTTGCGCTTACGGGATACAGACCTATAGTGTTTGAAAAGAATGAAAAACCCGGCGGTATGCTTACTTACGGTATCCCGTCATATAAGCTTGAAAAGGATGTTGTTGAGGCGGAGATTGACATTATTCGTGCGCTTGGTGTTGAGATTAAATGCGGCGTGGAGGTCGGTAAGGATATCACTCTTGATGAACTTCGCAAGGACGGATATGAGGCATTTTATATTGCTATCGGCTGTCAAGGCTCAAGAAAATCGGGCGTTGACGGCGAAGACGCAGATGGTGTTATGAGCGCTGTTGATATTCTCCACGAGATTGCCGAAAATCACGGCCTTGACCTTAAAGGCAATAAAACCGTTGTTATCGGCGGTGGTAATGTTGCCGTTGATGTTGCACGTTCGACTAAGCGTTGCGGCGCTGATGTTTTGGGTATGTTCTGCCTTGAAAGCAGAGAGGAAATGCCTGCGAGCGAAGAGGAAATTTTTGAAACTGAGGACGAGGGTATTCAAATAAACAACGGCTGGGGCGTTAAGAAAATTCTTGAAGAAAACGGCAAGGTGACGGGCGTTGTGCTTAAAAAATGCACAAGTGTTAAGGATGCAGACGGCAAATTTAACCCTCAGTATGACGAAAATGATACTCAAATAATTGAATGTGACCGTATTTATCTTTCAATCGGTCAGTCAATTGAATGGGGTAATCTTATTGACGGTGAGGCGGTAGAACTTGGCAGAGGTAACGCTCCTCAGGCGGACAGTCTTACTTATCAAACAGAGCAAAAGGATATTTTCGTCGGCGGTGACGTTTACACAGGCCCTCGCTTTGCTATTGACGCTATTGCTGCCGGCAGAGAGGGTGCAGAGTCAATCCATAGGTTTGTTCATTTCAACGCAAGCCTTACGGTCGGCAGAAACAGACGTGATTTCATAATGCTTGATAAGAACGATATCCTTGTTGACAGTTACGATAATTCCTCACGTCAAATCCCGAATATTAATAAGAAAATTGACGCTAAATCTTCGTTTAAGAATGCTCATCTTCCCCTTACAGAGGAGCAGGTTAAAAAAGAAACTGCACGATGTCTTGGCTGCGGTGCATCCGTTGTTGACGAAAATAAGTGCATAGGCTGCGGAATTTGTACTACCAAGTGCGAATTTGATGCAATTCATCTTTTTAGAGATAATCCCGAATGTAGCACAATGGTTAATTCAGATGATAAGATGAAAGCAATTTTGCCTTATATGATTAAGCGTAATTTCAAGATTAAAAAAGCTCAAAAGGCTAAAAAGGATTAATTATGCACGAACTTGGTATAGTTTTTCATATCATTAACGAAATTGAAGATGTAGGCAAGGAAAATGAGCTTAAAACGGTATCGTCTGTTACGGTTGAAATAGGCGAGGTTTCGGGTGTGCTCCACGATTATCTTGAGGATTGTTGGAAATGGGCTTGCTCAAAGAGTGAGCTTATGAATGGGGCAAAACTTAAGGTAGAAGTTATCCCGGCAGTAACGTATTGCGAAAGCTGCAAGGGCGAATACAAAACCGTAGAGTATGGTAAAATTTGCCCTTACTGTCAAAGCGAAAAAACCTATCTTCTTTCGGGTAATGAAATTATGATAAAGGAAATTGAGGCACGGTAGCATATTAATGCGCTCTGTCTTGACGATATGATTTTTATTTAACTTTTTTAGAGGAGGGGGAATGACAATGTTATTCCAAATTTACGGCGATATGGCCGGCTGGCAACTTCTCGGCTGGGTAATGGTCTTTGTCGGTCTCGTCGTTATGAATGAAATTGCAAGGCGAACAAAAGCAGGCGGAATTTTTTGCTTCTTTGTTTTACCGGCAGCACTGACGGTATATTTCATTGCAATTTATATCGGTGCGGCTAAGGGAGCTGATTGGGCACTTCAAAATGATACCTATGTTCACATGAACAGCTGGTTCCATTATGCAAAGCTTTATGCGGCAACAGCAGGTTGTATCGGCTTTATGATGCTTAAGTATAAATGGGGCATCGGCAAAAAAGATTGGTTTAAGGTGTTCCCGTTTGCAATCGTCGCTATCAACATTCTTATCGCAGTCGGTTCTGACTTTGAGTCGGCAATTAAGGGCGGAATTTCAGGCGGCTGGTGGCTTTCGTCTGAAAATGTATGGCTCTATGGCGGCTGGTGGAACTGGGTGAACGGTATCGCCGGTATTATAAATATTTTCTGTATGACAGGTTGGTGGGGTATCTATTCCTCAAAGAATAAGCAGGATATGCTGTGGCCTGATATGACATGGTGCTACATTTTGGCTTATGACCTTTGGAACTTTGAATATACTTATAATAATCTCCCTACTCACTCTTGGTATTGCGGCCTTGCACTTCTTCTTGCTCCTACATTTGCAAATGCGTTTTGGAATAAGGGCGGTTGGATTCAAAACAGAGCTAACACGCTTGCACTTTGGTGTATGTTTGCTCAGGTATTTCCGCTTTTCCAAGACAAGAGCCGCTTCTCGGTTCTTACATCCGTTTATGCAGACGGATATATGGACCCTACAGTTCCGCCAACAAACGCAGACCCTACAATGCAAGGCGTAATTGCCATTATTGCTCTTGTGGCTAATGTTTGTGTATTCGCTTCTATTATTAAGCGTGCAGAGGAACAAAAGAAAAATCCTTATAAAAACGAAATATTTACTGACCAAAAAGATTATAAGCTTGCACTTGAAAGAGCAGCCGAAAAGGCTCGCAAAGCAGCTTAATCTTTATAAAAATTCAAAAAATAACGCCGTCGATTACTCGACGGCGTTTTAAATTATTGATGAAGTGTTTATTATGAATTTTAAAAAATTCATTCAAACACGAAATTTCTTTTGACGGGTCACAGGTTCGAGCCAAAATATCCGATTGACACAAGAAAACAATATGACGGGCTCTCATAAGAAACAAAGATACTATGAAACAGTCCACCGGACTGTTTCTCAGACTGTCGATAAAGTGGCTAAACCGTGCCGTGTTTAAATATCATAAATTGAAATCGTAGGGCAAGGGCTTGCTCTTGCCGTATTGATATGAAAAATAACATTTATAGAAAATCACCTTGAACGTAGTGTTCAAGGTGATTTTGGCACTTTTCGCCTTTTGCGAGTGGGCAGTACCAACGTACAGCTCCACTCACAAAAAACGAAATTTATCTCACTTTCTCGAAGTCTCCCAAATTTGTTGCTCGCTTCGTTCGCAAAATTTGGAGTATCTTGTCACAGCTTCGAGCCACATACATTTACATAAAAATAAAAAAGACATCCGTATGGATGTCTTTTTTATTTGGTGGGAACAACAGGGCTCGAACCTGTGACCCTCTGCTTGTAAGGCAGATGCTCTCCCAGCTGAGCTATGCTCCCGTCAGCGATATTGATTATATAACAAGTTGCGGTGAATGTCAAGAGTTTATTTTAGAAAAAAGCTCTTTTATTCTGTCAATCTCATTATTTAAGTACAAATAGCCGAATAATGCTTCAACTCCCGTTGCGCAGTGATACTCCCCGTCTGTTGCGCTTTTAGGGGAATGACCTACCTTTGCGTTGCGGCCTCGCTTAAAAACGGCAAGTTCTTCATCGCTCAAAATATCTTTAATTTTCTCAAAAGCTGCCGTTTGTGCTTTCGCCGATACAAATTTAACGCTTTCCCTATGCAAATCATTTACAGGGCGGTTTGCATCGAGAACAAGTGTTTCACGAACAAGAATTTCATAAATGCAGTCGCCGATAAACGCTAAATTAAGCGGGCTTAACTGCTTAGGATTTACTTCTTTATCAACAAATCTCATATTAAATTAAGGCACGTATTCAAACTCTATATCATAGAGCGATACAACGTCACCCTCCTCAATTCCTTTTTCTCTCAGCGCATCAAAAATTCCGCTTTTCTCTAATACCCTTTGCATATATTGAAGTGCTTCGTAGTCCTCAATATCAATGCCTTTGAGCACTTTAGGAAACCAGCTTGCCTCAACAAGAAAATAATGTTCTTCAGGCTGAGAAATTTTAAATCCTTTATCATCTTTAACAATTGCTTCAAGCGGAATTTCCTCAACCTCGTATTCCTTGATAGGCGGAAGAGTTTGAAGCTTATTCCAAACAGCGTTCATAAGCTCCTTTGTGCCTTCCATAATCGGCGCACAAATTGAATAATAATCATAACCCTTATCTTCTACATACTTCTTGAAACGCTCAATTTGCTCAGGCTCTGCCATATCAATTTTATTGCCTGCAACAATCTGCGGTTGCTTTGCAAGCTCAGGATTGAATTTAACAAGTTCCTCGTTTATTTTTTCAAAATCCTCAATCGGGTCCCTGCCTTCGCTGCCGCTGACGTCAACAATATGAACAAGAAGCCTGCAACGCTCAACATGGCGCAAAAATTCGTGACCGAGGCCTATACCCTCACTTGCACCCTCAATAAGTCCCGGAATATCCGCAATAACAAATGAATTGCCCTCTCCCATAGAAACAACGCCTAAGTTTGGCACGAGAGTTGTAAAATGGTAGTCACCGATTTTTGGCTTTGCTTGGCTTACAACGGAAATAAGGCTTGATTTTCCTACTGACGGATAGCCTAAAAGGCCGACATCTGCAAGAAGCTTTAATTCAAGTGAAACTTCCCATTCCTCACCCGGAACACCGGGCTTTGCAAATCTCGGAACTTGACGTGTAGGGGTAGCGAAATGAATGTTGCCCCAGCCGCCTTTACCGCCCTTTGCGGCAATAAATCTGTCAGTCTTGCTCATATCAGCCATAACTGCACCGGAGTTTGCTTCACGAATTATTGTTCCTCTCGGAACTTTAATCTCAAGGTCGGGCGCTTTCTTGCCGTATTGGCGTGAACCTCTGCCGTTTTCACCGTTTTTTGCAACATATTTTCTTTTGTATCTGAAATCTGCAAGAGTTGCAAGGTTATCGTCAACAACAAATACAACGTCGCCTCCCTTGCCTCCGTCGCCGCCGTCAGGTCCGCCTGCGGCAACATATTTTTCACGGTGAAAGGCAACCGCACCTGCGCCGCCGTCACCCGCTTTTATTTTAATTTTAGCAATATCTACAAACATATATATCGTCCTTTGCTTTTGTTAATATGAATTTTAACAAATTTCTTTTCAAATTGCAACACTAAGGGTATAAATAAGGTAATATATACTCCTTATTATATGAAGTTTGTTAAAAAATTAACTATAAGGTGCTAATAAATTTAACTGTTTTTGTATAAAGTGTAAAATTTGCATTTTTTTCTTGATTAATGATGACAAACAGTATAAAATAAATAATGCACAAAAGCAATAAAACTTTAAATTATATTCGGAGGTAATTTCCAATGGTAAAAGTTGCTATTAATGGTTTCGGCCGTATCGGTCGTCTTGCTTTCCGTCAGATGTTTGGCGCAGAAGGCTACGAAGTAGTTGCTATCAACGATCTTACAAGTGCAAAGATGCTTGCTCATCTTCTTAAGTATGACTCATCACAGGGTAACTATGTTGCTCAGGGTCACACTGTTGATTTCCACGAAGGTGAAGGCGAAGACAACTATATTGTTGTTGACGGCAAGAAAATTGTTATTTACAAAATGCCTAATGCTGCTGACCTTCCTTGGGGCGAGCTTGGCGTAGACGTAGTTCTCGAATGCACAGGTTTCTATACATCAAAGGAAAAGGCTTCTGCTCATATTCAGGCAGGTGCTCGTAAAGTTGTTATTTCTGCTCCTGCAGGTAACGACCTTCCAACAATCGTTTACAATGTAAACCATGACACTCTTACAGCTGAAGATACAGTTATTTCTGCTGCATCTTGCACAACTAACTGCCTTGCTCCTATGGCTAAGGCTCTTAATGATTTTGCTCCTATCCAGAGCGGTATCATGTGTACAATCCACGCTTACACAGGCGATCAGATGATTCTTGACGGTCCTCAGAGAAAGGGTGACCTTCGTCGTGCTCGTGCAGGTGCTGTAAACATCGTTCCTAACACAACAGGTGCTGCAAAGGCTATCGGCCTTGTAATTCCTGAACTTAACGGCAAGCTTATCGGCTCTGCTCAGAGAGTTCCTACTCCAACAGGTTCAACTACAATCCTTACAGCAGTTATTAAGACTGACAAGGAAGTTACAGTTGACGCTATCAACGCAGCTATGAAGGCTGAAGCTACAGAGTCATTCGGCTACAATGAAGACCTTATCGTTTCTTCAGATATCGTTGGTATGAGATACGGTTCACTCTTCGATTCAACTCAGACAATGGTTCTTAAGGTTGCTGACGACACTTATGAGGTTCAGGTTGTTTCTTGGTATGATAACGAAAACTCATACACATCTCAGATGGTTAGAACAATCAAGTACTTCTCAGAACTTGGCTAATATCTAAGATAATAAATTAAAAAAAGAGCCTTCCGCAAGGAAGGCTCTTTTAGACTGTCGATAAAGTGGCTAAACCGTGCCGTGCTATAAAACGAAATTCCATTCG